>JADMIO012752710.1_pt1 | contig 118016 bp, 103 predicted proteins | sample 8958161 | NCBI WGS metagenome assembly JADMIO01 (sample SAMN16585339, study PRJNA669376) | soil metagenome | isolation source: Crop rotation soil | place: USA: Cullars Rotation, Alabama | collected 2011
CTTTCCCCAGCACATACGACATTAATCGTGCCGATACCCAGGTTAGGCGCGCTGTCAATAACTATGACATCATAGTCATGAGCAACAGTTTCAATGGCCAGTCGGAGCATCAGGTGTGGATCGGTGGGCAGTTTACCTTCATCAAATTTGCCCATTAACTCAGTTTCAATACGGTGCAGAGCCAGACAGGAAGGAATAATGTCAAGCCCCGGCCAGCAAGTGGGCTTTATTGCATAAGTGACATCGTCCTTTTCCCCAAGATAGAAAGGCAGGAGAGTGTCTTCTGCATGAATATGAAGATCTGGTACCCATCCGTGATACATTGAGGCTGTTCCCTGGGGGTCGTTACCTTCCACGAGCAAAACACGTAGCCCCTTCAGAGCCAGATCCTGAGCAAGATGAACAGAAACTGAGGTTTTGTAAACGCCTCCTTTATGGGCAGCAACCCCGATCACCGGTGGAAATACGTCTTCAGCACGTCGCAATCGCGTACCAAACACATCACGCATATGATTAATTTGTTCAATTGTATAACCAACACGTTGCTCAACCCGTCCTCGAATTTCCATATCCGGGTGCGGTAGTCGCCCTGCTTTCTCGGCATCTCTGATAGCCTGAGAAGAAACCCCAACTAAATCCGCTGCTTCACCTATTCTCCAGCGCCGGGTTATTTTCCTCGCTTCCGGGCTGTCATCATTAAACTGTGCAATGGCGATAGCCTTCGTCATTTCATGACCAGCGTTTATGCACTGGTTAAGTGTTTCCATGAGTTTCATTCTGAACATCCTTTAATCATTGCTTTGCGTTTTTTTATTAAATCTTGCAATTTACTGCAAAGCAACAACAAAATCGCAAAGTCATCAAAAAACCGCAAAGTTGTTTAAAATAAGAGCAACACTACAAAAGGAGATAAGAAGAGCACATACCTCAGTCACTTATTATCACTAGCGCTCGCCGCAGCCGTGTAACCGAGCATAGCGAGCGAACTGGCGAGGAAGCAAAGAAGAACTGTTCTGTCAGATAGCTCTTACGCTCAGCGCAAGAAGAAATATCCACCGTGGGAAAAACTCCAGGTAGAGGTACACACGCGGATAGCCAATTCAGAGTAATAAACTGTGATAATCAACCCTCATCAATGATGACGAACTAACCCCCGATATCAAGTCACATGACGAAGGGAAAGAGAAGGAAATCAACTGTGACAAACTGCCCTCAAATTTGGCTTCCTTAAAAATTACAGTTCAAAAAGTATGAGAAAATCCATGCAGGCTGAAGGAAACAGCAAAACTGTGACAAATTACCCTCAGTAGGTCAGAACAAATGTGACGAACCACCCTCAAATCTGTGACAGATAACCCTCAGACTATCCTGTCGTCATGGAAGTGATATCGCGGAAGGAAAATACGATATGAGTCGTCTGGCGGCCTTTCTTTTTCTCAATGTATGAGAGGCGCATTGGAGTTCTGCTGTTGATCTCATTAACACAGACCTGCAGGAAGCGGCGGCGGAAGTCAGGCATACGCTGGTAACTTTGAGGCAGCTGGTAACGCTCTATGATCCAGTCGATTTTCAGAGAGACGATGCCTGAGCCATCCGGCTTACGATACTGACACAGGGATTCGTATAAACGCATGGCATACGGATTGGTGATTTCTTTTGTTTCACTAAGCCGAAACTGCGTAAACCGGTTCTGTAACCCGATAAAGAAGGGAATGAGATATGGGTTGATATGTACACTGTAAAGCCCTCTGGATGGACTGTGCGCACGTTTGATAAACCAAGGAAAAGATTCATAGCCTTTTTCATCGCCGGCATCCTCTTCAGGGCGATAAAAAACCACTTCCTTCCCCGCGAAACTCTTCAATGCCTGCCGTATATCCTTACTGGCTTCCGCAGAGGTCAATCCGAATATTTCAGCATATTTAGCAACATGGATCTCGCAGATACCGTCATGTTCCTGTAGGGTGCCATCAGATTTTCTGATCTGGTCAACGAACAGATACAGCATACGTTTTTGATCCCGGGAGAGACTATATGCCGCCTCAGTGAGGTCGTTTGACTGGACGATTCGCGGGCTATTTTTACGTTTCTTGTGATTGATAACCGCTGTTTCCGCCATGACAGATCCATGTGAAGTGTGACAAGTTTTTAGATTGTCACACTAAATAAAAAAGAGTCAATAAGCAGGGATAACTTTGTGAAAAAACAGCTTCTTCTGAGGGCAATTTGTCACAGGGTTAAGGGCAATTTGTCACAGACAGGACTGTCATTTGAGGGTGATTTGTCACACTGAAAGGGCAATTTGTCACAACACCTTCTCTAGAACCAGCATGGATAAAGGCCTACAAGGCGCTCTAAAAAAGAAGATCTAAAAACTATAAAAAAAATAATTATAAAAATATCCCCGTGGATAAGTGGATAACCCCAAGGGAAGTTTTTTCAGGCATCGTGTGTAAGCAGAATATATAAGTGCTGTTCCCTGGTGCTTCCTCGCTCACTCGACCGGGAGGGTTCGAGAAGGGGGGGCACCCCCCTTCGGCGTGCGCGGTCACGCGCACAGGGCGCAGCCCTGGTTAAAAACAAGGTTTATAAATATTGGTTTAAAAGCAGGTTAAAAGACAGGTTAGCGGTGGCCGAAAAACGGGCGGAAACCCTTGCAAATGCTGGATTTTCTGCCTGTGGACAGCCCCTCAAATGTCAATAGGTGCGCCCCTCATCTGTCAGCACTCTGCCCCTCAAGTGTCAAGGATCGCGCCCCTCATCTGTCAGTAGTCGCGCCCCTCAAGTGTCAATACCGCAGGGCACTTATCCCCAGGCTTGTCCACATCATCTGTGGGAAACTCGCGTAAAATCAGGCGTTTTCGCCGATTTGCGAGGCTGGCCAGCTCCACGTCGCCGGCCGAAATCGAGCCTGCCCCTCATCTGTCAACGCCGCGCCGGGTGAGTCGGCCCCTCAAGTGTCAACGTCCGCCCCTCATCTGTCAGTGAGGGCCAAGTTTTCCGCGAGGTATCCACAACGCCGGCGGCCGGCCGCGGTGTCTCGCACACGGCTTCGACGGCGTTTCTGGCGCGTTTGCAGGGCCATAGACGGCCGCCAGCCCAGCGGCGAGGGCAACCAGCCGAGGGCTTCGCCCTGTCGCTCGACTGCGGCGAGCACTACTGGCTGTAAAAGGACAGACCACATCATGGTTCTGTGTTCATTAGGTTGTTCTGTCCATTGCTGACATAATCCGCTCCACTTCAACGTAACACCGCACGAAGATTTCTATTGTTCCTGAAGGCATATTCAAATCGTTTTCGTTACCGCTTGCAGGCATCATGACAGAACACTACTTCCTATAAACGCTACACAGGCTCCTGAGATTAATAATGCGGATCTCTACGATAATGGGAGATTTTCCCGACTGTTTCGTTCGCTTCTCAGTGGATAACAGCCAGCTTCTCTGTTTAACAGACAAAAACAGCATATCCACTCAGTTCCACATTTCCATATAAAGGCCAAGGCATTTATTCTCAGGATAATTGTTTCAGCATCGCAACCGCATCAGACTCCGGCATCGCAAACTGCACCCGGTGCCGGGCAGCCACATCCAGCGCAAAAACCTTCGTGTAGACTTCCGTTGAACTGATGGACTTATGTCCCATCAGGCTTTGCAGAACTTTCAGCGGTATACCGGCATACAGCATGTGCATCGCATAGGAATGGCGGAACGTATGTGGTGTGACCGGAACAGAGAACGTCACACCGTCAGCAGCAGCGGCGGCAACCGCCTCCCCAATCCAGGTCCTGACCGTTCTGTCCGTCACTTCCCAGATCCGCGCTTTCTCTGTCCTTCCTGTGCGACGGTTACGCCGCTCCATGAGCTTATCGGGTCCACTCGCGAACGCAGAAAGGCCCACCCGAAGGTGAGCCAGTGTGATTACATTTGCGGCCTAACTGTGGCCAGTCCAGTTACGCTGGAGTCACTAGTATTTAGGTGACACTATAGAAGCGGCCGCGACAACTTGTCCACGTGGAATTCTAAGCTTAGGATCCCAATGTGCTGGAAAGCACGCTCCTGATGTACGGACCCGTGGTTTGGCTCATGCCGTTCATGAGGGACAAAGTGCCGTGGGATCCCGTCAAGGATTTTGCACCCGTCACCCTCGCGACCGAATCGCCCAACATACTCGTGATCCACCCATCGTTGCCGGTGAAATCGGTGCCAGACCTGATCGCGCTTGCGAAGGCGCGTCCGGGCCAACTCAACTACGGATCCGGCTTGACGGGCGCGTCGAATCATCTCGCAGCGGAGCTGTTCATGTCGCTGGCGCACATCAACATGGTCCGGGTCGTGTACAAGAGCACCGGACCGGCGTTGAACGCGCTGATCGGCGGCGAGGTACAAGTGCTATTTCCGGCGGCGGGCGGCGGCATCGCCCCGCACATTCGATCGGGCAGGCTGCGCGCGCTCGCGGTGACCAGCGCCGAGCCATCGGAGCTGGCCCCAGGACTGCCGACCGTAGCGGCGTCCGGCGTTCCGGGTTATGAGTCGGGCATCATCTCGGCGCTGCTCGCTCCCGCGAAAACGCCCGCTGCAATCGTGAACCGCTTGAACCAAGAGACCGTGCGCGTGTTGAACAAGCCCGAGATCAAGGAACGGCTGCTGGGCGCGGGCTTCGAGTCGATAGCGAGCTCGCCCGAGCAGCTCGCGGCCAAGATCAAATCCGAAATGGAGCGCCTGGGCAAAGTGATCAAACAGGCGGGCATTCGCGACGAATAGCTGCGCGCCGTGCAACACGATAGAAGAGGAGAACAGATGAGCGAACATGCGCCTGCCAAGTCAGATTTGACGGAGCGGCTCGCCAAGTGCATCGCAGCGGTCAGGTATGACGCGCTTCCGGCTGCGGCCGTCGACATGGCCAAACAAGTTTTGCTGGACGGCATCGCGGTCATCTTGGCAGGCCGCATGGAGCCTTCGGGCTTGGCGGATATCACGTTGCGCTACCTGGAGGAAATCGGCGGCAAAGAACAGGCCACGGTGATTGGCGGAGGCGTGAAGACGTCGATGCCCAATGCGGCCTATGCCAATGGCACCTTCGGCCATGCGCTCGATTTCGACAACATCGCTTATCCGAATCACCATCCGAACTCGCCGACGATTCCAGCCATACTCGCGGTTGCCGAGGGGCGCGGCTTGTCCGGCAAATCGGTCATCGAAGGCATCGTGGTCGCGTTCGAAGTTCAGAGCCGCATTCGCGTCGCAACGATCGGCTGGGGCGTCGGCACCGGCTTTCACAAGCCCGGCATCACCGGCACGATGGGCGCGACGGCGGCGGCGGCACGCATGCTCGGGCTCGACGTCGAAAGGACGGTGATGGCGCTGGGTGCCGCGGGGTCGCGAGCCGGCAGTCTGGCGCTCAACTCGGGAACTATGACAAAAGCATCGCACTCCGGGCACGGCGCGCGCATGGGCGTCGAGTGCGCGCTGTTGGCGAGTATGGGATGGACCGCGGCGCGCGAAATCTTCTTCGGCGACGGCGCGTTCTTCGACCTATTTACGGAGGGCGAAGTCGATCCGGAGTTGCTGGTCACGAACTTCGGACATCCTTTCCGCATGGTCGAGCCCGGCGTCGGCTTCAAGAAGCATCCCTGCAACTACTTCACGCACCGCGCCGTTGATGCGGCATTGGCGTTGCATCACGAGCAAGGCGTGCGAAAAGAGCAGGTCGAGTCGGTCGAGGTCCTGTTTCCGCCGTTCGAATACGTGAATCGGCCCAAGCCGGCCAGCGGCTTGGACGGCAAATTCAGCGTTCAGTACGTCACCGCTGCGGCCTTGCTCGACGGCGAGCTGACGATCGAGTCTTTCACCGATGAACGGCGCTTCGCCGCGGACATGGAGGAATTGCTGGCGCGCACCAAGTTCATCGGCGATACCTCCATCCCACGCGATTTCGATGCTACCTACGCCGAAGTGATCGTCCACCAGCGTGACGGCGCGACGCTCAGAAAACGCGTCAAGGAGCTATCCGGCTGGGTAGGCTTCCCATTGACTCGCGAGCAGCGGCTCAACAAATTCTTCGGCTGCGCGCGGGGTATTCTCGATCGCCGCACTGCGGAGCGCGTGCTTGGCTTCGTCGATCAGCTGGAGGCGCTGGCCGACATACGCGAAATGATGGATCTGCTGCGCGCGGCGCCGCGCGCCGGCGGCTGAGGGCCCACCGGCGCTGCAGCGTCAAGTCCGAAGCGCTTCCCGCATCCGGCCGGCGATGATGCTGCTCATGTTGCGGAAGACCTGAGCCGCAACCGGAGGGTCCAGCGCCACCAGCTTATCGAAAGCATCTGTATCCAAGACGAGCACCCACGAGTCTTCGGTTGCAACCGCAGCGTGAGACTGTGACGCGTTGGCGAGGAATGTCAGCTCGCCGAAAATGTCGCCTGCGGAGAACGCCTTCATGGTCCATATGGCCGTGCCCTCGTGCAGTGCGCGCACCGGCACGCGAAAGCTGCCGGCCAAAATAAAAAAGATCTCGGCGCGCCCGTCCTCCTGCAGGGGCACCGTTTGCCAGGCCCGGTACTGGACGACGCTGCCGAGCGACATCAGCAGCTTGCGCTGCGCTTCGGTCAGCGCGGACAGCAAAGAAACGCCCTCTGCGGCAGCGCCTCTGCGGGGGCTGACAAACGGTAGAGGCGGCGGCGTAACATCGTTGGCGGCGGTGCGGGCGGCGATCGGATCGGGAGAAATGTAAGGGACGCGAATCTCTTGCTGGATGGTATCCACAGCGGCTATGTCCTCGTGAGAAGCGTACGTTGCCCGCGTGCGCCCGAGCTTCAATCTGGTGCCGAGCGTGCGGGCCCTGCACAGCAGTACTCGGACCGAAGTCCAGGGTGCGGTCGTAAGCCTCGAGTCGTTGGCTATTGAGTTATTGAATATGTTTTTTCCCCCGACGGGCGCAGAGCAAAGCGCGTGCCGCCGCACGTTTTCTTTGATCGTTAAAGGTTTTCCGGATGCGCGATGTTAGCCGCTGTAAAACTGCCCGACAAGGCGCAGCGCGTCGCAGGGCGGCGACACTTTCGGTTGCCAAATTTTAATTGGCGGCAAATTTGGAACGGCGCCGGCGACGGCGGCGGCGATCCGCCGAAGGGGTTTGCTCGTCTGCCGGAAGCGCATCGCGCAGCTCGCGGCTGGAACGGCGGCGCCGCGATCTGTGCCGGCGCTTGGCGCGCTGCAGGCGCTCGCGGAAGAAGCGCACGATCGCCGCGATCAACGCAAGCAGCAGCAGGCCGGCGATCATGGCGCGGCCCCGCAGGTCTTTGCGTTTCGCTTCGGCCGCCACATGATCCAGGAGCTCCAACTGCGCCGCCAGCGCTTCATCGGGCGCCAATACCGTGACAACGCTCGACCCGTCGGAATAAGGCAGCAATGACGGCGCAGCGAGTACGCCCGCATGGTTGACGGTCACGAACACGTCGCCGCTAAGCTGTGCTGCCGATTCCGAGGCCAGCATGCGGCCCGCCGCCTCGCTCAAATGCGCTGCCGCCGACGCGCCCGAATTGGCGTTTTCCAGTTGGGCGCTGTTACCAAATTGAATTTGGGCAATGCCCTGCAACTCGGCCGGCAATTCCTCATCACGGATTTCGTGCAGCGGGTCATCCATTGCGCTTTCCATAGGCGACAAGCTGCCCATGCGTGCGATCAAGACGCGTGCCGCGCGGCTGGTGATGTCGTTATCCGGCAAAGCGATGTACAGCGCCTGCGCAGTCGCTGCACAAAAACAAACGGCCGGCAGCGCGAGTGCGATACGCGGCCATTCGCTTCGCAGCCATATGAGCGGAGCTCGTAGCATCGAGCGAGTTTAAAGCGGCGGCTGCAAGAAACAAAATGCGCGATCCGGCAATGCGGTAACGCGCGTGAGCGCGCGGCCCGTGGCAACGCCGCTCGTGCGCATCGCGTGTCGCGTCGCGTCGGTATGCTCCCGGGACATTCCCGGGACTGGCGCAATGTTGCCGGGCAGTTTGCGAACGCGTGCTCGTTCGCTGAACCGCGCAACGCCTGCGCGAGCTTACGCAGCGCTCGTTCGCAATGCCAGCGCGAACCGCCCACCAGCCGGGCGTGGCACCGTACTTGCAAATGATCCAGCGAGCGTTTCCGCTGCAGCGCGCCGACACGCTGCGCCGGGCAGCAAGCGTTGGGCTTGCATGCATGCACATTGAGGAGCGCACCCTCAAAACGCAAAATGCACTGTCCCTTCTCGCAAACCGCACGGGCCGATGAAGGACGGCGACGATTTCGTACGATAACCGCCATAGACGGAGCTTTGGCCGATACGATCGCAAAGCAAATGGACGCTTGAGTGAGCGCGCGATCGACCAGCGGGTCGCGCATGCCGCTACAATCACCGGCTGCAGCAGCGCAGCAGCGCTTGCTGCTCGCACGCGATGCAGCGCGATGGAGGCTCCATGCGGATGCAAGTGGCTTTGGTCTGGGCGTGTTCACTCGCCGCCGGTTCGAGCGTATACGCCCAGAGCTACCCAGCGCGGCCTATACGTATCATCGCACCCGAACCCGGGGGCGGCGGAGACCTCGTCGCTCGCGTGATTGCACAAGGCATCGGGGCCCTGTCGAGCCAGCCGGTAATAGTGGAAAACAGAGCCGGCTTGGTGGCAATCGAGAGCGTCGCCAAAGCGCCGCCCGACGGCTATACGCTGCTGGTCAACGCTGCCGCGGTGTGGCTCACGCCTTTGGTGAGAGACGATGCTGCCTGGGACCCGCTGAAAGACTTTGCGCCGGTGGTGCTGGCCGTGCGCTCTCCGAACGTGCTGGTGATTCATCCGTCGCTGCCGGTCAGGTCGGTGCAAGAGCTGATTGCGTTTGCGCGTGCCAGGCCCGGCGCGCTCGATTACGCGTCCGGCCCCGCGGGTTCTGCAACTCACATTGCGGTGGAGTTGTTTTGCGCGATGAGCGGTGCACGCATGGTGAGGATCGGCTATCGCAGTGTCGGGCTTGCGGTAAACGCGGTGATCGGCGGCGAAGTGCCGCTGATGATCACCAGCGCGTACTCGCTGATGCCGCATATCAAGTCGGGGCGGCTGCGGGCGTTGGGAGTCACCAGCGCCCAGCCTTCGGCGCTAGTGCCGGACCTGCCCGCTGTTGCCGCAACGCTGCCCGGCTATGAATCCGTCATCAACATTGGCTTGTTCGCGCCCGGCGCCACTTCGCAATCGGTGATCAAGTGGCTGAACGAAGCGAGCGTGCGTGTTTTGCGCGGCACCGAAACGAGACAGAAGCTGCTCAGCACCGGCGGCGAAGCGGTGGGAAGCACACCCGATCAGTTCGCGGCGGCGATCAAGACCGAGATGTCGCAGCTCGGGAAGGTTATCAGGGACGCGGGCATACGCGCCGAGTGAGCGCTGAATCCGTCGATCTCTACCGTGCTAACATGACCGCTCGAGTCCACGCACTTCCACTGCCGACCCCAGTCATTCGGAGGACCTCAAATGCCAGCCAGCGCAGTTACAGGAAGCTGCTTGTGCGGCTCCGTGATTTTTCAAGTGGACCCGCCATTTCTCGGTTTCCGTTACTGCCATTGCAGCCGCTGCCAGAAGGCGAGCGGCAGCGCGCATGCCGCGAACGCGTTCGTGCCGGAGCAGCAGTTCAAATGGCTCGCCGGAGAATCGCTGATCAGGCGCTTCGATTTGCCCGGCGCTAAGCGCTTTGCGGTGGCGTTTTGTACGGAGTGCGGAACGCGCGTTCCGCACAAAGCGAAGGACGTAGACAGCGTGCTCGTGCCCGCAGGATTGTTCGATGTCGATCCTGAGGCGCGCCCTGACGTCAGTATTTTTTGGGGCTCGAAGGCGCCCTGGTACATCTCGCCCCAAGAGCTGCCCAAGCGGGAGGAATACCGCTGATGCAAACCGCAACGCTTTGCTTCGAGACGAGGAGGTCCCTCATGTCCAAACTGCGTATCCTGCTTGCGGACGATCACGCGATCTTGCGCGAGGGCTTGACGATGTTGATCAATGGGCAGGCGGACATGTCCGTAGTCGCACAAGCCACGACCGGCCGAGAGGCGGTCGAGCTTGCGAAGAAGAGTGAACCGCACGTCGCGGTGCTCGACGTGTCCATGCCGGATGTCGGCGGCGCGGAAGCGGCAGAGCAAATACGCGATCAATGTCCGCAGGTTCGCGTGCTCGCGCTGACGCGGCATGCGGATCAAGCCTACGTGCGCCGTCTCCTGCAAGCCGGCGCTGCAGGCTACGTGCTCAAGAAAAGTGCAGCCGATGCTTTGATCAACGCCATTCGCACGGTCGCGCAGGGCGGCACCTATATCGAACCCGGCCTTGCCAGCGCGTTACTGCAGCGCGCATTTTCGCAAGCACGAGCGCCGAGGATAGGTTCCTCTTCAGAGACGCTCAGCTTGCGCGAAGAAGAAGTGCTGCGTTCGATCGCATGGGGACGCAGCAACAAAGAAATCGCTGCGGAGCTGGGCCTCAGCATCAAGACGGTCGAATCGTACAAAGCCGCGGCGATCGAGAAGCTGCACTTGCGCACCCGAGCGGATATCGTGCGCTACGCCGTCACGCGAGGCTGGCTGCAGGACGACATCGCGCCCGAATGATATCGGGCGTCGCGCCGCAGTGACCGTCAGCGGCTTTCGTACCGACGCCGGGAATTGGCCCGTGCTCGGGCGCGGCATGAGCGCGCCTCTGATCGCGTCGGCAATGCGTCGAACCAGCCGCTGCGGCAGTCGATTTTGCGCTCGGCGCCGGTGCCCGTAAGCGGCTCGTGGCGAAAACGGTTAGCGCTGGCGCGCCAGCCGGATTTGAGCGCACGTGATCATGGCCCACACCCGCCTCGTTGCGCTGAAACCGCGCGCTGATCGAGCGCAAGCCGGTCAGCGCGGCAGCGGATGTGCACGCTGCCAGGCCCAGGCATGCTCGATGATGGTTTCCAGGTTTTCGTACTTGGGCTGCCATGACAGCTCTTGCCGGGCGCGAGCGGAGTCGGCAACCAAACTCGCCGGATCGCCGGCGCGGCGCGGCGACTGCACTTCGGCGATAGCGCGACCGGTTACGCGCCGGGCGGTGTCGATCACCTCGCGCACCGAATAACCTGTTCCATTGCCGATGTTGTAAGCCGCCGTTCCCCGGCCGTTCGCCAATGCCGCGAGCGCAAGCAAATGCGCTAGGCACAGATCGGTTACATGCACGTAGTCGCGTATGCACGTTCCGTCGGGCGTCTCGTAATCGCTGCCGAACACCCTGATCGGAGGGCCACCGGCGGCTGCGCGCAGAACAAGCGGTATCAAGTGGCTCTCCGGGTCGTGCCGTTCGCCCAATCGACCGTTGGGATCGGCGCCTGCCGCGTTGAAATAGCGCAAGCTGATCGACGTAAGGCCATAGGCGCGGCCGTAGTCTTCGAGCATTTGCTCGATCATCAATTTGGAGCGGCCGTAGGGATTCAGCGGAGCCTTGGGATGATCTTCCGGGATCGGCGAGCGCTGCGGCTCGCCGTAGACGGCGGCACTCGACGAAAAGATAAACCGCCTTAAGCTGGTCTTGTGCAGCGCGCGCAGAAGACCGAGCGTGTTGGCAACATTGTTCCAGTAGTACTTCTCGGGGTTGGCGACCGATTCGCCCACTTGTATGAAACCCGCGAAATGGATCGCCGCTTCGACCTCGTGCTCACGCACGACATGCTCGATCAACTCTGCGTCACCGATGTCTCCATGCACGAAGTGTCCGCCCAGCACCGCGTCGCGGTGTCCGCCGCTCAGGTCGTCTACGACGACCACATCGTAGCCCTCATCCAACATCAGCTGAACCATGTGCGAGCCGATGTAACCCGCGCCGCCGGTAATCAATATCGCTCTTGCCATAATGCCCCGTCCGCGTGTGTGTCGCTCAATGAACGAGGCGGGCCAGGCTGACGCGTGTGCCGTACGCACTGCGGTATGCCTTGAGGGCGCGCGCTCCCGCTTGCGCGGCGTGCGAGCGCTGGCACAACGCGACGCAAGCCCCGCCGAAGCCCGCCCCGGTAAGTTTGGCGCCGTAGACGCAGCTGTCGCTTTGCAGGATGGCAACCAGTGCATCGAGCTCCGGAATCGAGACTTCGTAATCGAGCGCGAGGCTCCGCTGCGATGCGTTCATCAGCTCTCCGAAGTGCTGCGCGTCCTGGGCAGCGATGGCTTGCAGCACCCGCGCGTTTTCGCTGACGACATGCCGGGCCCGTTTGCGCAGCGGATCTGGCAGTCGCTCCACCGTGCTCACGTCCGCCACTTCACGCAGCGAGCTTACGCCCAGCAAGCGCGCCGCGTCTTCGCACTGCCTGCGCCGCTCGTTGTATTTGCTGGCCGCGAGCGAGCGGCTCATTCCGGAGTCGACGACCAGCACTTCGGCGCCCGCGGGCAGCGGCAGGAGCTGCCAAGCAAGAGTGCCGGCGTCGAGAAACAGCATGTGCTCGCGATCGGCGAGGCTGCACGCCATTTGGTCCATGATGCCGCAATTTACGCCGGCAAACTCGATTTCTGCGCGCTGCGCCATGCGCGCGAGTGCGACATCGTCCAGGGCGAACCGCAGCAACTCACGCATCGCGCGCAGCAGTGCAACCTCGAGCGCTGCGCTCGAGGAGAGGCCCACGCCGATCGGCACCTCGGAGTCTACGAACACGTCCAGTGCCGGCAACTCAACGCCGTGCTCGCGCAGCTTTTGCAGACAGCCGTAGACGTAGCGCGCGAACGCGGCAGCGGGGAGCGGCGCATCGAGCGTGAAGTCGCAGCGCTCGTCCAGGTTCGCCGAGTACAGCCTGATCGCGCTTCCGCGGCTTTTCGCAACGGCTGCGGTCGTGCACGCGCCGATCGCGATCGGCAGCACGTAGCCTTCGTTGTAGTCGGTGTGCTCGCCGAGCAAGTTCACGCGGCCGGGCGCTTCGGCCCGCACTTCAGGCTCGGAGCCGAACGCTTCGACGAACCCGAGGCCGCTCATTCGAGGGAGACCTCGACCGCTTGCAGCTCTCGCGCCTTGTCTTCGGGCAAAGCGTCCATTGCAAACAAGCCGGCGGCGATTTCTGTTCCCGCCAAGTACTTGAGCTTGGTTCGTGTGCGATAGGGCGGATAGAACTCGGCATGCAGATGAGCTTCCGGGTGTCCCGCCCGATCTATCGGGGCTTGAAACCAAGCCATGACGTAAGGAAACGGCCGATTCCAAAGCCCGTCGTATTTGAGCAGCAGCGTCTTCAAGGCGCGCGCCATGTCCCTGCGCTGCGCTGCATCCAAGTCGCTGAAATAGGCAAGGGGCTGCAGCGGCGCAATCCACGCTTCGTACGGATAACGCGCGCATACGGGAACGAACGCGACGGCGTGCTGGCCGCGGTAGATAATGCGCTGGTCGGCATCGAGCTCGCGTGCGATCAAATCGCTGAGCAACGCGGTGCCTTGGCGCGTGTAATGTTCGACCTGCTGCCGCTGCATGTTGGCCGGATGCGGGGGTACCACGGGATAGGCGTAGATCTGACCGTGCGGATGGTGCAGGGTGGCGCCCACTTCTACGCCGCGGTTCTCGAAGGGCAAAACGTATTTGATGGCGCCGAGCTGCGCGGCACGATCGGTGCGGTCGGCCCAGACTTGCAGCAGCACATCGATGTGGGCGAGCGGCAAACGGCCCAGCGACGTCGCGGGTTCTTGCGTGTAGACGACGACCTCGCAACGGCCGGTCGCCGGCGCGGTTTCGACGATGCTCGGCGGCGGCCAGTCGGCATTGGGCGTGAACGTCGGAAAGCGGTTTTCGAAGACCGCGATATCCCACGCGCCCCCCGGTACTTCGGTCGGATGGCGGGGATCGCTGGTAGGCGCCAGCGGGTTGTACTCGGGCGGCGGCAAGAACGTCCGGCCTTGGCGATAAGCCGCGTAGGCGACCCATTCACCGCGCAGGGGGTGCCAGCGCAGGTGCGGGTTGGCGTAGAGCGGCTCGGAAAACGGGCTGGGGGCCGCGTAACTCCCGGTCAGCGGCTCGCGGCTATACAGCGTCAACCAGCGGCCGTCCGGCTTGACCAGATCCAGGGAATACATCAAAGGTCTCCCGTGCCGTAGCCGTGCGGCGCTCGCGTCGCCGCGGCGATCGCGTCGAGCGGCATCTTGGGCTCACGGCGTTCGGTCAGCAGTCCATTGGTTTCCTGAAAGCAATCTGCGAACTGCGTGTAACAGAACCCGCAGAACATCGGTGCGTCGGCAAGCGCGCTCAGCAGCTCGGCATAGCGGTTTTGCAGCTCTTCTCGGCTGAACACGACCGAATAGCCCCAGCCCGCCTGCACCGAGGCGCCGCGCGCCTGGAGCGAGATGCCCCCGAACTCGCTCAGCATGATCGGCTGTCCGCGATGCGGATAACCGTCGAGCGTCAGCACCCGGCCGCCCGGGCGGCGGCGGTCGAATAGCCCCGCAGTGCTCGCGCCCTTCCCGTAATAGCTGCGCATATGCTGGGGACTGGGATTGTAGTCATGGATGCCGATGATATCGGTGGCGCTCGCTTCCCAGCCGTCGTTGCCGACTACGGGGCGTGTCGGATCCAACGTCTTGGTGAGGTGGTACAACGCCTGTACCGCGTCGCGGTGCGCGCCCACGGTCGGCAGATCGGGCACGCCCCACGATTCGTTGAACGGCACCCAGGTAATCACGCATGGATGGCTGTAATCGCGGTCTATCGCTTCGGTCCATTCGCGCACCAGCCGGTTGATCGCAGTGCGTGTAAACCGGTATGCCGATGGCATCTCTTCCCATACCAGCAAGCCGAGCTTGTCGGCCCAGTACAGATAGCGCGGCACCTCGATCTTTTGATGCTTGCGCACGCCATTGAACCCCATGCGCTTGGCGAGCTCCACGTCGCAGCGCAACGCATCGTCGTCGGGAGCGGCAAACAGCGAATCGGGCCAGCAGCCTTGGTCCAGCACCAGACGCAGCATGTAGGGCCGGCCGTTCAGCAGAAAGCGGTCGCGTGAGATGTCTACCGAGCGCAGCGCCGTATATGAATACACCTCATCGACGACGCGGCCGCGCTGTTTCAGCCGGATGTGTGCGTCGAGCAGCGTCGGTCGCTCGGGACTCCACAACATCTCGTTGCGAAAATCGTCGATGCCCGGATCGGAAAGGATGATGCGCCGATTCGCCTCCTCGTCGATGGCGCGGTACGCGTCGCGCGCGAGCATCCGTCCGCCATGGAAAAGATCCACCTCCACGTCGCAATCGGCGACGCGGTCTCCTGCGAGCCTCGCCTCGAAGCTAATTGCAAAACCGTCGACGTGCGGCGTCCAGCGCAGCCGGTGGATATACGTGCGCGGCACCGCTTCCAACCATACGGTTTGCCAAATGCCGGTGATGCGCGGATACCAGATCGAGTGCGGCGCGAGCTGCCAGTCTTGTTTGCCGCGCGGCTTGGTGAGCTCCTGCGGCGGATCCTCCGCGCGCACGATCACCTCTTGCTCTCCCGAAGGGTTGAGCGCGAAGCTGATGTCCGCGCTAAAGGGTGTGTAGCCCCCTTCGTGCCTTGCCACGTGCTGGCCATTGAGCCATACGGTGGCGCAATAGTCGACGGCGCCAAAATGCAGAAGCAACCGCTGCGACCCCGGCCGGAAGTAAAACGTACGGCGATACCAGCAAGACGGATGAAAGCCGGGATCGCCGATGCCGCTCGCGCGAGACTCCGGCGGATAGGGCACGATGATTTTCATCGGCCATTGCACAACATCTATAGGCGACGCGTAGCGCTGCTCGGGATCGAACGCGAAATCCCAAGGCCCGTTCAAGGTCATCCATTCGCGACGCCGAAGCAGCGGACGGGGATACGGGAAATTCACGGATGAACTTCCAGGCTGGGCCGGTCTGTATGCGGCGCTAGCTCATGCCGCGGCTGCCGCGGAGGTGGCACCTAGGCCGAACCGCTCCAAAATCTCTTCCGCCGCTTTCAACGCGGCGCCCACGCATTGGTCCATGTTGTAGTAGCGGTACTGCGCGAGCCTGCCGACGAACGTCACGTCCTCTTGACGCCGTGCCAGCGCCTGGTAGCGCTTGAACAGCACCTCGTTCTCCGGGCGCGGGATCGGATAGTAAGGATCGCCGTCGCTCTGCGGGTACTCGCGCACGATCGACGTGCCGCTGTGCTGCTGGCCGGTCAAATGCTTGAATTCGGTGATGCGCGTGAAGGCGTAATCGTTGGGATAGTTCACGGTTCCGACCGGCTGGAATTGTGCGCTGTGCGGATAATGTTCGTGCTCGAAGCGCAGCGACCGATAGGGCAGCGTGCCATAGCAGTAGTTGAAATAGGCGTCTATCGGGCCCGAGTACACGATGTGGGCGGCGCGAATGCGCGAGCGCACCGAAAAAAAATCGACGCCCACCTCGACCGAGATCTCCGGCAGGTCGAGCATGCGCCGGAACATGGCGCTGTAGCCGTCGTGCGGCATATTTTGAAAGCGATCGGTGAAGTAGCGGTCGTCGTGATTCATGCGCGCCGGCACTCGCGCTGCGACCGATGCCGATAACTGTGAGGGATCGAGTCCCCATTGCTTGCGCGTATAGTTACGAAACAGCTTTTCGTACAGATCCCTTCCTACTGCGTTGAGCACGACGTCTTCGCTCGTCGTTACGGGCGAGCGCGGCTCGCGCACCGACTCGAAGTAGTGTTCGATCGTGCTTTCGTCGAGCTGCAAGCCGTAGAGTCGATTCACCGTGTCGATATTGATGGGCATAGGCACGAATTGATGGCCGACTTTGGCGAGCACGTGATGCTCGTATGGACGCCACGCCGTGAATTGGCTCAGGTATTCGGCGATGCGCATTCCATTGGTGTGAAAGATGTGCGGACCGTACGGATGGACGAGCACGCCGTGGGCGTCGAGTTCATCGTAGGCATTGCCTCCGATATGCGGGCGTTTGTCGATGATCATCACCTTAAGGCCGCTCCTCGCGAGCCGCTCCGCGACTACGGAGCCCGAAAAGCCCGCCCCAACCACCAACACATCGAGTTTCACGCTGCCAATCCTTTGTCTTTGACCGAACGGTTTGCGGGAAGCCGCGGGCGGGCGCTGCGGCGCTTCGCCGAGCCATGCGCTGGCGCATGCCCGAGCGGCGCCTCCAGCATCAGTGCTCGCATGCTCGCAACGACCGCGCTCCAACTCGACGCCGCCGCGAGCTGCAGGCCTTGCTCTATGAGCGCCGGGTCGGGGTGCACGCACATGCGCTTCGCCAAATGCACGAATTCATCCGTCGATCGGGCGACCTGCACGATTGGCGTGAAATTTCGCACCACATCGGGCACGCACGTCGACACGATAGGCTTGCCCGCTGCCATGTATTCGAGTGTTTTGGTCGGATTGATATAGCGAGTCGCGTCGTTGAGCGCGAACGGCATGAGGCACACGTCGAAGCTCTTCACGAGCGACGGCAAATCGCGGTATTCGCGCTGTCCCAACCAGTGGATGTTCGGCAGGCGAGGCAGGAGCGCCGCATCCACCTTTGCGACCGGACCGACCATGACGATGGACATGTCGGGGCAGTTTCGCGCCAGCGTCTCGATCAGCTCATAATCCAGGCGCTCGTCGATGACCCCGAAGTATCCCAGAACGAATCGTGGCAGCGCAGCGACATCGGGATGTACCGCGGTCAGCGACGAACGGGCTTTCCCGAAGTGCTCCACGTCGACGCCGCATCCGAAGAAGTGCACGTTGCAGTGGCTTTTCGACTTCGATTCGAAGAGCCCGCGCCCCCCCGTGAACACTACGTCGGCACGCGACAGCAAATAATTCTCGCGGGCACCGATGTCCGGCGGGGCAAAGCGGAAATTCGCGAGCTCGTCCATGCAATCGTAGACGACGCGCTGCGCGCCGAACTGCCCTAAGTACACCGGGGCGGTCATAGGCGAATAAAACCATTGGATGGACGCGCTGCCCGGTGCCAGGCCGTGATCGCGCAGCGCTTGGGCGAGCATGAGCGCAAGCTGCATGCATTCGGCATCGATGCCGTCGGCGCCGGGCGTGTTCACGACGGGAACCAACCGCACCACATTGGGAAACGGCTCGCTTGTCAGAATATGGAGCCTGTCGCCGGGAATGGGTTCTTCAATGAAGAAAATGCGATGCCGTGGCGCAAGCCGGGAGAAGATGTGCTGAGGCCGCTGCCACACGAAGTCCCAGCGCAGGTGGGAGTGCACGATGACAGGCGCGTTATCGTTGATCATGTTTGAGTTCTCGATACAGAAAATGCAGTTTTGCGATCGAAGCCTTATCGAGCACACGCCTCGTTGGCGGACGCTCGCCTGCAGCACGGCACTGCGAACTCGCGTGCTGATGCGGATCCGGCGTTTTCGTAAGGCCTCACATGTCGCTGATCAGTGTTCGGGTTCTAGAGATTTGTTGAACGGGCACGATCACGGATACTGAACTGAAAACCGCCACGCAAAAATCGGCTTTTGTCTTATTGAGATGTCGGCAACGCCCGCGCGGGGCTGCTGTCAAGTTCAACACGTATCCCGGGAATTCCCCGATTGAATTGGAGGCTGAAGTCTTGACAAGCGTCGTTCTGCAGATCCGTGGGGAGCATCTGCCGCATCAATCTCGCTCGCGTAGAAACCGCCGTCGCGATATCGGACACCGAGCACTCGAGCGACGCCGCGCTTAGCGCGCAACGCTCGGCCGCGCGATCTAACACGCGTTCACGGGAAGTGCGCTGTCGCCGTTACGCACCGACCCGCGAGCTGCGCCGCTCGACAGGAGCGTTGCTGGGTGCGACATGGACCATGCATGCGCCGCGCGCGCGCCGAGCGAGGATTCCCGCGAAATCGATGTGTGGGTGTTTCCCAGCTGCGAATACACCGGCTGAGAACAGCCAAAAAAAAGCGGCGGAGGCGCTGGAGAGCGCTCTCCGTCCGCGAAGGCGCTGCACGGAGTGGCAGCGGATAGTGTTCGACGAAGGACTGCTGGGGCGTCTACAAATGTTCCTTGGCATTGCTCACGCACTCGAATCGTGCGCTCCGCGCAGTAGGGAACGTATCGGTGTACTTCTCATTCCACTGTCGGCGCAGGTCACCATTGTGCCCCGTAGCACGCGCTGCCGCCCCCAGGATTTTCCCGCGAGTCTGTTGCACGCTCCCCCACTGCTGGAGGTGCCTTGCAGCTGGCATATTTGAACATTTTTTCACGGTTTACGAAGCGAAGCGCATGACGCAATGCGCATACGTCGTAGTTTTTTGGAGCGCCGCAGATGTTTGGCAATAGGAATCAATCGAACGCCTCTGCGCTGGTCACCGACGCGGCGCAGCGGCAGCGTTTACTGGACCGCGCGCTCGCGCAACAGCGGGAGCACGCAATCGTATTCCTCGATGCAGACGGGCGCATCGTCGATTGGCTTAGCGGCGCCGTAGATATGTTCGGATGGCAGCCCGACGAAGTATTGGGCGAAACGCTGGACCGGATATTTTTGCCCGCTGACGTGAGGCGCGGCGTGCCCGAATGGGAGCTGCGTGCCGCGCGCTCGTATGGCAAGGCGGAAGACGACCGCTGGCTGGTGCGCAAAGACGGCGTTCGCATCTGGGTGAGCGGAGTGCTTACCGCGCTTCGCGGCGACGATGACATCGTCGGGTTCGTCAAGATCATGCGCGACCGCACGGATTTGCGCGCACACATCGACAACCTGCAAAGCCGCCTGGAGTACGCGCTGCGCGTCGAGAACGACAAACATGTCGTGCTCGGAACCCTCGCTCACGAGTTGCGCAATCCCCTCGGTCCATTGGCGAGCGCTGCACAGATCATAGGCATGGTTGCACCCGACAACGAGCAGATCGCATCGTCCGTTCAAATCATCGAACGGCAGGTGCGCTATCTCGCGAACCTGGTGAAGGATCTCTTGGAAGGCACCCGAGTCGCAGTCGGCAAGGTGAAGCTGCACTACGAGGTCGTGGAACTGCGCGGCGTCATCGATGCGGCCGTGGAGACCTGCAGCGCTGCGCTCAACGAGCGCGCCCAGAACGTCGAGATGCTGCTGCCTGACAGCTTGAAAATCGAGCTCGACCCGGTGCGCATACAGCAAGTGCTGGTGAACTTGATCACCAATTCTTCCAAGTACAGCCCACCTCAAAGCACGATTTGGATCAAAGCCAATCGCGACGAGAACGAGGCCGTGATCTACGTCGAGGATCATGGCAGAGGCATTCCCGCGGAGTTGCTGCCGCGCATCTTCGACTTATTTACTCAAGCGGGGCGCGAAGGCGAAAATGCCGGACACGGCTTGGGCCTTGGGTTGGCGTTGGTCAAGGGCATCGTCGACATGCACCGCGGCACGGTGCAGGCCAAGAGCGAGAGCGGGAAAGGAACGGAAATCAGCGTCCGGCTGCCGCTCACTCGTCCGGCGACATTGGAGCCGGTGAGCGGCGCCGATCCCGAATCGATGAGCTGAGCCGCGGCTTTCATGCCGGCGTATCTCGGCACCGACGCGGCGCGATGCAATCAATGTCGCGCTCGGGTCCGAGTAGGCATCATTGACGCGATGCTGCGGGACGGGGGCACGCTTAGCCCTGCAGTGGATCAAGTGCGCTAGAGACGCTGCGAGCTTACATGCATGCCACCCGTGGGCGCCAGGCAAGCTTCGTTCGTGCGCCTCAATTGCTGCGCGGAGCTCGCATTTGGATTTTCGCGTCTTCGGGAAGCAAACGTTCGAAGTAGCCTGCGCAGAAGCCGCGCGCATAGTCATCGGTGCCCAAAATGGCATAGCGCGACGGCTTGAGTCCCTCACGGCGTGCGCTTTCACCGTCGAGAAAGCCTTGCGCATGAGCAATCGAGCAACCCTGCTTTTCCGCGAGCAAACCAGCTGCAATTGAAGTCACGCTCGTGCGCATGGGAGAAACGACTCCTTCGTATTGCGGTCGAGCTATTGTATCCAAACCAAGTTTGCCATGCAAATAATATTTGGAGAAGACGGGTAGTTTAACGCAGATCGGCCGGTCTGTCTCAACTTTCATGGCGGCGCGGTGAGCAGGCGCTCGCCAGCTGCGAAATGGCCCGATGCTTGCTGCTGTCATTTGACCATCCCAACGTCGTGCACAATGGCGCGGGATGATTTGCCCTAATCCCTCGTCGAGAAATCGGCGACTCGGCTTGGCGCGCACGAATACGAATCTTCGTCGAGCGAGACTTTCCACATGGACCGTTTACCGCGCGCTCCAGCATCTGCTGCCAGCACTCGGGTCCGGCGCTAAGCTCGGGTGCGGCGCGAGCGCAATTCTGCGGTTCGACTGCGCCCCGACGGGACCGCGAATCCGCTCGTCTGAGAACTGCGACCGCATAGCGGCGCGATGGAGGAGCGCTATGACAGGCATCATTCGGCGCTGAACTTGGCCTGCAGCCGGTGCGAGGCGCGAATACTTCGGCAGCGACGACAGTTGCGCGCCCACCGCGAATCACGCGCGCAATGGCGTCGGCGTGCACATCGTGCGCGCCAGCTCGATCATCGCGTCCATGATCGGATTGCGCCAGCCCGCACACTCGTGAGCTCGAGGGCGTTGTCAGTGCCCGCGGACGGTTTGCCGATAGCGCACCGCAATTGTTCCACGGCGATTTGCGCGCCATGCATGCCAAAAAAATTTTGGTCACGGTCGAACACATCTGCGGGACCGCTGAGCCGCTTTTGGCGAGCAGCGCCGAAAACACGCCATTGTGAGCGCATGCGAAGCGTAGCCATTCATCAGCGCCGCAAGCGGCGGGCTGAATTGCGCTCCGAACCGAACACGCTTCCCGGGCCGTCGCGCTGCAGCGTTGCAGATGTGTCGCGCAGAATCGCGGCGAGGCTTCACGCGATCAACGATCGTTACGCCGACATGCCGAGAACCCCGCCGTTTGGCTGCCGCAATGACCGCGTCGAAAAGAAATCGTCGAAGCGCAGCGGGGTGCGCAATCGTTCAGTGAATCGCTGATCGATATCGACATGGCTGCGCCTGGATGTGCGCAGGCGCCTTGTAACAAGCTGGCGCTCAGTCGGCGCGGATGTTGAACTGCTTGATGACTTTCCCGTAGGTCGTAACTTCGTTTCTGATCTGGCGTGCGAATTCTTCGGCCGTGCTGCCGACAACCTCTGCGCCCGTGGCGAAGAATTTTTCCTTGATTTCAGTGTTGCGTATGAACTCCACGATCTCTCGATTCAAGCGCTTTACGATCGGCTCCGGCGTGTTTGCCGGCACCAAGATCCCTAAGATAGTCACCGATTCGTAACCCGGCAGTCCAGCGGCGGCGACTGTCGGCAGGTCGGGAAACAGCGCCGACGGTTCGGCGCTCGTCACTGCCAGCGCTCGCACTCGCCCTGCTTTGACGTGAGGCCCGCCAGAACCGGAAGTTGCAAACAGCAATTGCACCTCGCCACTCAACAGCGCGTTGAGCCCGGGGACATTGCCTTTGTAGGGCACTCCCTTGATGTCGACGCCCGACATGGCTTTGAAAAGCTCGACCGCGAGGTGGGTCTGGGCTCCGCGTTGGCCCACCGAGTACAGCAGCTCGCCGGGTTTTGCCTTTGCGAACGCGATCAGCTCTTTGACCGACTTCACCGGCAGCGGCGGATACACGACGACGAGATTGGGCGCTGTGGTAGTCATCGTGACCGGAATGAATTGTTTCGGGTCCCACGATACGTGATCGCGCATCAGCGGCAGCAGCCATACCAGGCTGCCGTAGAGCAGCAGCGTATGGCCGTCCGGGTTCGCTTTAGCGGCGGCCTCTACCGAGAGTATTCCGGGGTGGTTCTCGACGATGATGGGCTTGCCCAAAACCGGCGCTATGCCTTGACCGATGAGGCGCGAGGAAATGTCAGAAGCGGCACCCGGGTCGCTCGCGAGTATGCGTATAGTCTTGGTGGGATAGGCCTGTGCGGCCGCTACATTGGCGCCGCACAGCAACGCCGCCGAAACCAGCACACGCGTCCTGTCGCGCGATCGCATAGGGCCTCCGTTCTAATCCGTAGAAAAATCGCGGCCGCAATTATGGGCCATATTGCAGCCGAGGGCGCAGCGCGTCGCACATTCGCAACAGGGGTGTGGGGCGCTCGCCGCGTCGCGTTTTTCCCGACTTCGAGCTTGCGAGCTTGCTGCGCTGGGCCTGGACTTTCGCTGAAGTCGAGCTCGACGGCTTGCAGGTCACTGCCGAAGTATCCCGCGAAGGCCGTTTGAACTTCGCCGCGTTCGGCAGGATTTCACTCGGGCGGATGCGAAACTCGATGCGGCAGAGCGCGATGCCGCGCCTCTGCGTCCGCTGTTGCAGCGCTACACCATACTCGACCTGCGATCCGGCACGGCTGCACTCGCGGCGCGTATCGGGTATCGCAGCGGCGCTCGACCTGCCGTGCGCTTGAAGGGCTCAGGCAGGATTGCGAACCTGCTCGTGAACGAGGCCCATAACGGCCATCGTTTCGTATCGTGGAAGCTGCTGAGGGCTGAAGGCATCGCGCTTGCGCTCTCGCCCCTTCGCGTGCACGCCGAGGAAATCCGCGTCCCAGAGCCCCGGGGCCGAGATCGTCGTCGCAAGAGATCGCAGCGTTAACCTCAGGCGTGTGATCAAGCACCCGACGCCATCGGCTACCCGCGCGCAGGACGCGCCTGGCAGCCGCGTCGGCGTGCGTATCCGACGAGTCACATTGCAGCAGGGAACGCTCGATTTCGCCGACCAGCCTGGTGCTGCCTTTCGCTACGCGCGTGCAGTCGTTGAACGGTGCGATCGTCGGTCTGTCGTCGTTTCCGAGAAACCGCGCCGAACTGAAGCTCGACGGTAGGGTCGAGCCGAACGGTTCGGCAAGCGCAGCGGGATCGCTGCGGCCGGTCGATCCCAAGTCGTTTCTCGATGGCGCCGTCAAATTCGAAAACGTCGAGATGCCGCCGCTGTCGCCGTACCGGGTTACGTTCGCCGCCTATGGCAGACATCGATTACAAAATCGTCGATTCACAGCTGCTGGGGACAACAAGATAACCAGTGCGGACTTTTCAGCTCGGTGAGCGCTCGCAGCGCCGAAGTGGAGGCGGCTTAGCGTAGCGACCGGCAACACGCACGATCGCGTCAGCCTGGTGAACCGCTCGCAATTGCGATGAGCACGCCCAATCGAACCGCCTATAATCGGGGCTACTGCGCATCAACAAAATCATATGTGGAGCCCCGAACAACTCCAGGCGATCGAGAGCATGCTCAACCCGCGCTCCATTGCGGTCGTGGGAGCGACGCCGAAAAGCAACTACGGAGGCCGCTTTCTGACAGCGGCATTGAAATCGCAAGCGCGCGTGCCGGTGTTTCCGGTAAATCCCAATCACACAGAAATCATGGGCGTGCGGTGCTATTCGAGTTTGGCCGAGCTGCCCGAAGCGCCGGATACCGTCGGCATCGTCGTGCCCTATGAGCAGGTGCTCGACGTTCTCAAACAGTGTCACGCCAGCAAAGCCGGATCGGCGATCGTGATATCGGCGGGATTTGCCGAGCGCGGAACGGAGGTCCGCCGCGCCATGCAGGACCAGCTGGTGGAGTTCGCACGCAGCGTGGGCTTGCGCATGGCGGGCCCCAACTGCCTCGGCATAGCCAATGTGAAGCGCAACATCTGGGCCACTGCCACTTCCAAAGCCACCGTCGCCCCCGCCGGGCACATCGCGCTGATTTCGCAGAGCGGCGCTTCGGCATTCGGACCGTTCATGGCGCGCGCGATCGATAGCGGCATAGGCTTCAGCTATATCGTTTCCACCGGAAACGAAGCCGATCTCGATTTCACGGATTACGCGCGCTATGTTTTGGACGATCCGGATACGCGTGTCGTCGCCGGCTTCGTCGAAGGCTTCAAGAGCGTGCCGAAGTTTCTTGCACTCGCAGAGCTTGCGGCACAGAGAGCCAAACCGCTGGTAGTGGTAAAGATCGGCCGTTCCGCACCGGGTGCAGCGGCGGCGCGCTCGCACACCGCGGCGCTGACCGGTGTAGATGCGCTTTGCGATGCGGTGTTCAAGCAGTATGGCGTCATTCGTGTCCGCGATTACGACGAGCTTCTTGAAACTTCGCAGCTGCTCGCACTCGCGCCGAAGCCGCGGCAACGTGGCGTTGCAGTGATCTCGCACTCGGGTGGCATCGCTTCGCTCAGCGCCGATCTGTGCGGGGATGCGGGCTTGGAGCTTCCGCCCCTTTCGGCCGAGGCAAAGAACGGCCTCGACGGCGTGCTGAAAGGCGCGGGCTCTGCCGCAAATCCGGCGGACGTCACCGGCTATGCGCGCGGCGATCTGCTGGCGGAATTGATGCGTCACATGCTCGATCAGCCGGACATCGGCACGTTGGTGATCGCAAGTGCGGGCGCCGCTAAACAGGCGCAGCACGTTGTCGATTTGCGGCGGAGCAGCGATAAGTGCATCGCCTTTCTATGGGTCGGCAGCCGGTCCGATAGCGAGGCGTTGGCGCAGCTCAAAGGCGCGGCCATCCCCGTGTTCTATTCGCCGGAAACCATGGCGCGAGCGCTGAAAGCGATGCTCGACTATCACCGATGGCGCGAGCGCCACATGGCCGCAGGTGAAGCGCGCCCGGAGCCCATCAATGGGAAGCAAGCGCAAATTCGCGAGCGGCTGCGCAGCGCGATGGGTACGAGACTCACGGAATTCGAGAGCAAGCGCGTCATCGCCGCCTGGAACGTCCCCATCGCTCGCGAGCTGCTTGCCACTACGCTGGACGAGGCGCTGCAAGCGGCGCAGTCGATCGGCTACCCGGTCGCGCTGAAGGTCAGCTCGCCGGACATCTCGCACAAGACCGAAGCCGGCGGCGTACGGCTCAACGTGCGCGACACGGCAGAGCTGCGGATCGCTTACGAGGAGATCGTGCGCAATGCCTCGCGGCTCAAAGCAGCGACGAACAGCGTGCTGGTCCAGGAGATGATCGGGGACGCAACGGAAGTCATAGTCGGCGTGTCGGAGGACGCGCAGCTCGGTCCCATGCTCATGTTGGGCATCGGCGGCGTCATGGTCGAGGTGTACAACGACGTTGCATTCCGGCGCTGTCCGATAACGCGGGCAATGGCGCTCGATATGGTTTCCGAATTGAAGGGAGCGCCTGTGCTGCGCGGCTTCCGCGGTCGGGCACCGGGCGATATCGAAGCGCTTGCGGATGTGCTCGTGCGCGTTTCCCGGCTCGCCGCAGATTTGGAGGGCACACTGGCCGAGCTCGATATCAATCCAGTCATGGTATTGCCGGCCGGGCAAGGCGCTAAAGCCGTAGATGCGCTGCTCGTGCTGCGCCAGGCATGAGCGCAAGCTGTCTATGGTGCCGAGGATGATGCTCGTGCTAGCCATGCGCGCTACAGCCGATTTGAGTGGGTTGGGATCGGCGCGCGTCGCCGAACGCGGTACAGTGGGGCCGCTGGTGGGATGTCCGTCGGCTGCTGGGGCTGCGCAGGCGTTCATCAGCACGCCGGAGCAGTTTGCCGCGCCGACCCACACCGATCAAGCACGCCGTGCCAAGCTCATCAACTACGCCAACATCACGCTCGACTGATTGGGAGGTGCGCGTGCCGCAAACGAATGCGAGACGCTCGTGGCTGGTTGCGCCGGCACACGAGCCGCAGGAAGCGCAGCGCCGCGCATATGCCGGTGCCGATGTGCTGGTGCTCGATCTCGAGTACACGGTGCCGCCGCGGTGCAAAGAGCGCGGGCGTTCCAGCCTGAAAGAACTGGTGGCAGGTTTGTCGGCAGCGCGGTGCGAAATATTCGCGCGCATAGATCGCGAAACGCGCTGGGCGGACGCGGCGGCAGCGGTGCAGCGCGGGGTGAGCGGCGTCGTCGTGCCGGGTGCGGAAGAATCCGATGAAGTGAGCGCGCTGGCAGCGCTCATTGCGGAGAAGGAGCGCGAGCGGGGCATCGATGCTGGAACGACGGAAATCGTGCTGATGCTCGAGTCCGCCAAGGGATTCTGGAATGCAGCCGAGCTCGCGCGCTCCAGTGCGCGGGTGAGCGCGCTCGGCGTCGGGCGCATCGATCTCACCATGAGACTCGGCCCGGTCCCGCAGGGCGAATTTCGGCTGTATCGCTTTCTCATGACACGCACGGTGGTCGCCGCAAGAATGCTGGGGAAGCAGCCGCTCGGCGCATTTTGGCGGCCCGGCTCGCGCGGAGGTGTCGCGCCGCTCCAGGCGACGCGCGAAGCGGCAGCGGAAGGCAAACGTCTGGGCTTCAGCGGCTGCATATGCGCGACGCCCGACCAAGTCGCGCCGGCAAACGAAGCGTACAGCGCATGAGCGGCGAGAGCGTCAAGGCGAATCGCCGATCCGGCGGGAACAAGCTGGTGCCCAGATATATACGGCGATCGCTGCTGTTTCTGTCCATGGACGATGCAAAGCTGCGCGAGAAAGCCTTCGACGCATGGGCCGACGCCGTCGTGTTGGACTTCGTGAAGGCGCCGGGACGCGATTGGCAGCAGGAGCTGCGAACGCGCATGCCTGCAGCTATCTATGCAGCGCAAGCGGGCGGCGCTGAAGTCTTCGTGCGCATCGACGGCGCAGCGCTCGCGGCAGAGCTGGGATGCGCAGTATTCGCGGGGCTGCGCGGCGTGATATTGCAGGGCATCGAAACTGCAGCGCAGGTGAATAGCGCGAGCGAGCATCTGAGCCGGCTCGAAGCGCAGCGCGGCGTTGCATCCGGCTCGCTCGAGATCGATGTCGAGATCAATACGCCCGCAGGCGTTTGGAACGCGCTGGAAATCGCGCGTGCAAGCGATCGCTTCGGCGCCTTCGCTTTGGATGAACGGCGCTTGTCGCACGCGCTCGGGATGTCTTGCGAGCCGCAAGGCGCTTTCGAGCCGCTCGAGTACATCAAGTCTCAATTGATTACGGTGGCCACGTCGGTGGGCGGGCAGGCGTATGGGATGAGCTATCCGCTAAGCCTGACGCAGCAAGACGCCGACGAGCATGGCTTGCGCAAAGCCGTGCGGCGGGCGCGCGACACGGGCTTCAAAGGGGCGATTTGTCCTCACGCTTCGTGGGTCCGGGCGTGCAACGAAGGCTTTCGTCCGAGTGCCGAGGAAGCGGCATATTACGCAAAAGTGCGCGAACTGTTTGCCGAAGGGCTGAAGCGCGGCATGGCCTCGGTGCCGTTGGATGGCAAGATGATCGATGTTCCAGTCGATGTGCGCGCGCGAGTTTTTCTCGAGTGGGCCAACCGAGCGCATGCGCGCGACCAGGAGAAAGCTAAAGCTCACGAAAGCAGGGCAGACGTATGAACAATCGGGTCGCGCGCTGTGCCATGTTCGTGACGCCCACCAATCCGCGGTTCATCGACAAGGCATGGACGCGGGGCAGTGACGTGTACATCCTCGACATCGAGGACTCCATTGCGCCCGCCGAGAAGGAGCGCTGCCGCACCTTGATACGTGAATCGATAGAGAAGGCCAGCAAAGGCGGCGCTTCCATTTACGTAAGAATCAACAAGCCGTTCGTCGACGCCGATCTGCCCTATGCCGTGTGGCCCGGCGTCAGCAGAATCATGCTGCCCAAGGCGGAGAGCGCCGCCGAATTGCGGCACGCCCACGAGATCATCCTCAGACTGGAGAAAGAGCGCGGCATTGCGCCCGGGTCGATCGAGCTGGCGCCGATGATCGAATCCGCTCTCGGCGCGGTGAACATCTACGCGCTGCTCACGGCGACGCCGCGAAAAATTTGGTCCCAAGGCGGCGCGGGCGGCTACGATATGTCGGTCGATCTCGGCATCGAAATGTTCGCCGACTTCGACCAGTATACGTTTCCGGTCGCCTATGTCGCACTGGCTGCGATGGCGCTCGGCATAGAGGCCACGGGTGCCGTGTTCGTGCCGAACCCATCCGGGAAGGTCAACGAAGGCGAACAGGCGGCCACACAAGCGGCAGCGCTGCATGCCGCGGGCATACACCACGCGGGCGCGCTTCATCCCGCGTACGTGCAGCCGCTGGTTTCCGGATTGTCGCCCACCGAAGACGAGGTGGCGTGGGCGCGCGAAGCGGCAGCCGAATACGAAAGATTGGCCGATAGCGGCGAATCGGTAGGCACGCTCGACGGCAAGGTGATCGACAAATACGAGTACGACCTGGCGCTGCGCACGCTGGATTGGGCAGCTCGATGCGCGGCGAAGGATGCCTATAAAGCGCATGCGATGATGCGTGCGCAGGCAGGGTTAGGGTCGAGCCCGCCCGAGTCCGGGAGCTAGCAGTCTTGCGCCACGACACAGAGCCGGCCTTGCCACTGGAGGATGCAAATGCAATTACGCACTTCGACGGGTGCGGGCGCCGCGGCGCTATTGATGGTGTGGAGCGCGGCGGCGCTGGCGCAGACCTTCCCGAGCAAGCCTATACGGCTGATCACTGCCGAAGCGGGCGGCGGCAACGATTTCGGCGCGCGCATCATCGCGCAAGGGCTTAGCGCGAGCTTCGGACGTCAAGTGATCGTGGACAATCGATCCAGCGGCCCTATACCGGGAACGCTGCTCGCGAAGGCCGTGCCCGACGGGCACACGCTGCTCTATTACGGCAAAGCGCTGTGGACCGGTCCCTTGATTCAACCCGCGCCTTACGACGTTTTGAACGATCTCGCGCCGATCACCTTGGTCGGCAAGGCGCCGACGATATTGGTCGTGCATCCGTCGGTGCCGGCAAGCTCGGTCGCCGAGCTGATTGCGCTCGCAAAGGCCAAGCCGGGCGCGCTGAACTATGCTTCCGATTCCACGGGCTCGCCCAACCATCTTGCAGGCGAGCTCTTCAAGTCGATGGCGCACGTCAACATCGTGCGCATTCCATACAAGGGCAGCGGAGCGGCGCTGAACAATTTGATCGGCGGCGAAGTGCAGATGATCTTCGGCACGGCCGCTTCGGTGACGCCGCACGTCAAAGCGGGCAGGCTGCGTGCATTGGGCATTACGAGTCTGCAGCCATCGCCCGTCTATCCGGGACTGCCCACGGTCGCGTCGACGCTGCCGGGCTATGAAGCGGGATCCGTATACGCCGTATTTGCGCCGGCGGGCGTGCCGGCTGAAATCGCCAAAAAGCTCAATGACGAAACCGTTCGCTGGCTGAAAACGCCTGAAACGAGCGGCCGCTTCCTGGCGAGCGGCGTCGAGGTCGTTGCGAGCTCGCCTGCAGAGCTCGCGGCGGCAGTAAAGGCCGACATCGTTCAAACTTCGAAACTGATCAGGGAGGCCGGGATACGCGAGCAGTGACCGCCGCTCGCGTTACCGGGAGACCATGGACCGTGTTCTCGATACATTGAGCAGCTATACCGTTGCGCTGCAGTACGAAGACCTGGCTCGCGAGCTGGTGCATCACGTGAAGCGCAGGCTCATCGATACGCTGGGCTGCGCGATCGGCTGTTACGACAGCGAGCCTCCCCAGATCGCGCGAGCGCATGCGCTGGAAGTTCACGCCAGTCCGGGCGCAACGGTGCTGGGAACCAAGCACCGCACTGCACCCGAGCACGCTGCATTCGCCAACGGCGTGATGGCGCGCTACTTCGATTTCAACGACACGAGCATCGCCGGCAACGCCGGCCATCCGAGCGACAACATCATGCCGATACTCGCGACCGCCGAGTATGGTCAGCGCGACGTGCGCGGCACGCTCGCGGCGATCGTTGCGGCGTACGAAGCGCACGCTGCGCTGGGCCGCGCCTGCAAGACATTGCGCGCCAACGGCTGGGAGAACGCCGTCTACGTCGGTCTGGCGACCGCAGCGGGCGCGGCCAAGGCCCTCGGATTGGACAAGGAGAAGACCGCGCACGCGATCGCGCTCACCGCCGTGGCCAATGCGCCCATGATGCAGACGCGCGTCGGCCACTTGTCGATGTGGAAGGGATGCACCTCGCCGAATGCGGCGCGCAATGGTGTGTTCGCTGCCTTGATGGCAAGGCGCGGCATGACCGGTCCGCTCGAGGCCTTCGAAGGCCCGCGCGGGTTCAAGAAGCAGCTTGGCACGGTGCTCGAGCTGCCGCCGATGGGCGGCGCCGGCGTGCCGTTTGCCGTGGCCTACGACAAATACAAATCATTTCCCGCCGACTATGAAGCACAATCTTCGCTGGGGCCGGCGCTGGCATTGCATAAGCGGCTCGGGGGCAGGCTGCAGGATATCCAAAAAATCGAAATCGAAACCTACGACCATGCGATCGTCATCTCCGCCGACAATCCCGCGAAATGGCGGCCCGACAATCGCGAAACCGCCGACCACAGTCTGCCGTACGTCTTTGCCGTAGGTCTCGCCCGCGGCACGCTGTGGCTCGACGATTTCGAGCTCGAACGTATACGCGATCCCGGGGTTCGTGCGCTGATGCAGAAGATCGAGGTGCGCGCTACGCCCGAATGCAATCGCGACTGGCCCGAAGCGTATCCATTCCGCGTGACCGTAACGTTGTCGTCGGGGGAAACCATGGTCGAGGAGGCGAAGTACTCCAAAGGCCATCCCAAGAACCCGCTCAGCGATGCGGAGATCGAAGAGAAATTCAGACGCCTCGCGCAGCCGGTATTGGGCGAACGGCGCAGCGCGGCCGCTCTCGCCCGCATGTGGGAGGTGGAGAAGCTCGCGAGCGTGAGCGAGCTGTTGTCGCTGTTCGAGCTGCCGCAGGCCTAAGGTGATGTCGCTGCACGCCCGCGGCTTTTGCGGACTTGGCGCTCCGCGGCGAGCGCCCGCTGGCGCGAGTGTGGCACGCGATGACGCAGCGATGGGGAGACGTATCCGATCAGCGGCGCGTACGTGTGTGGGTGCCGCAGCAATGCTCGTGTTTGGCGCTGCGCTCGCGCAGAATTATCCGAGCAGGCCTATTCGTATCGTCAGCTCGGAAGCAGGCGGCGGCACCGACTTCACCGCGCGCACGCTCGCCAACGCGCTTACCGCGAATTGGGGGCAGCAAGTCGTCGTGGAAAGCAGGGCGAGTGCAGTGATGGGCGAACTGGTCGCCAACGCGGCGCCCGACGGATATACGCTATTAGTGGGCGGCAACAGCGTATGGATCGGTCCGCTTCTGCAAAACATGCCGTACGATCCGCTGCGAGATCTTGCGCCGGTAATACTCGCAGTGAGCTCGCCCAACATTTTGGTCGTGCATCCGGCGCTGCCGGTGCGCTCTGTGCGCGAGCTGATCGCGTTGGCGAAAGCCCACCCCGGCGAGCTCAACTATGCGACCAGCGGAACGGGTTCTTCGACCCACTTGGCGGGCGAGCTGTTCAAGTCGATGACGGGCGTCGATATCACGCGCGTCAATTACAAAGGCAGCGGCCAGGTATTCAACGATCTGTTGGGCGGCCACGTGCAGCTGATGTTCGGCACCGGCGGCGCTGTGTCGCCGCACATCAAGTCAGGGAGGCTGAGAGCGCTGGCGGTCACGACCGGGACCCGCTCCGCGCTGTTTCCGCTACTTCCAACGTTGTCGTCGACCGTGCCCGGCTTCGAGGCGGGCGCGCTGAACGCGATGTTCGCGCCTGCCGCCACTCCGGCCGCGATCGTCAACCGCCTCAATGAGGAAGTCGGGAGAATACTGAACCGACCGGAAGTGAAGGCGCGTCTGTTGGGCGTAGGCGCGGAACCTATGGGCGGCTCGCCTGCGGAGCTCGGCGCTAAAGTGAAGTCCGAAATGGTCAGACTCGGTAAGGTGATCAAAGATGCCGGCATACGCGGCCAGTGATTGGAGCGCCACTGTGTCGCGCTGCGCTGCATCGCATTGTGGACCGGTGCGGGCCGGCGCTCGCCGCCGGCGTTATTGCAGCGAATCGACGCGTCGCGGCGCATCGCCGCAGCACTGAAAGGGGAGAGGACGATGACCGACAAAGCGCAGCTGGAAGGGCACGAGCGCATGGACAACGTGCAGCAGCGCTTGGCGAGCTATGTGCACGACTTGAGCTACGACGCGCTGCCGGCGGACACGGTGCACGCGGCGAAAGTGCGTATCATCGACACGCTCGGCGCGCTGCTCGCGGGCTTCTTCGGCGAAGCTTGCCGGCTCACCCGCGACTTGGCGAGCCAGGTGCCGAGTCCTTCCGGTGCCACGGTGATCGGCACGCGCATGAAGACCACGCCGGATCTGGCGGCCTTCGTGAATTGCACGACCGCCCGCTATCCCGAGCTGACCGATTCGTATCGCTATCCCGGCAGCGCCTTGGGTCATCCCAGCGACGTCATCACCCCGGCGCTTGCAGCTGCAGAGCACAACCACGCGAGCGGCCGCGAATTGATCGCCGGCATCGTCGTGGCGTACGAAGTGTTCTTGAGATTGTCGGACGTGTTCCACAAAATCGACCCGGACACCGGAGACCTGGTGTTCGATCACACGATCTTCACATGTTTGGGCAGCGCGGTCGCTGCCGGCAAGCTGTTTCGTCTCTCGCAACGGCAACTCGCGGAGTGCGTCGCAATGGCGATGGTGCCGAACGTGATCCTGCGGCAGGTCAGAAAGGACTATGTGACCATGTTCAAAGCGGTCACATCGGGCAACGCGAGCCGCGCAGGCGTGTTCGCCGCGATGATGGCGCGCACCGGAATCGAAGGGCCGAATTTGCCGTTCGAGGGAACTGCCGGATGGTGCAAACACGTGTTGGGTGCGCCGTTGTCGTTCGATGTTATGGGGGGCAACGGCACACCATTCAAAATATGCTCGACCATCATCAAGCCGCGCGCGTGCGCGGGCAGCACGATTGCCTGCATACTCGCAGGGGAGAAGATCGCGCCGCTCGCTAACGTCGATGCGGTCGAACGCGTCATTGTCGAGGTGCCGGAGAAGACGAAAATCATGGCCGGGACGGGCGAGGCCAACTGGGCGCCGACGACGCGCGAAGGCGCCGATCATAGCGGCCCCTATGTCGTGGCCGTCACTTTGATGGAGGGAACGGTGAGCCTGCGCTCGTACGACGATGCGCATCTTTGGAATCCCAAGCTGCGCGCCTTCATGCGGAAAATTGAAATGGTCGAGAACAAGGACTTCACCGAAGCATACAACCAAGTTCCAGTCCAGCATCGCACGCGCATTACAGTGCTGATGCACAATGGCGAGCGGCTGGTGGGGGAGGCGGGCGGCGAGCACGGCGATATGGCGGAGCGCAAGAGCGACGCCCAGATCGAAGACAAGTTTCGCGGCCTTACCGAGGAGTACCTGGGCGCGACGCGCGTGCGCGCGGTGTTGGATCGGCTATGGCAGCTCGATGACGTCGTAAATGCCGCGGAGCTGCCGCACATCCTGGTCTTGGGCTAATTAGCGCAAGCCGATCCGTAATTGCGCCGATCGCGTTGTGCTCGATTTGCGCACGGCAGGCGTTGAAATCGCCGCTCACTTCGCCGCAGCGCCCGTGGCGAAGCTGCATGCCGAATTCGGGCGTGCTCGATCAGGGCTGCGCCAGCAGTCTTTCGATGTCGGACACCAGCTTCGAATCGTTCGGCTCGACATCGCTCGGGTAGGCGAGCACGAGCTCACCCTTGCGATCGACTAAATACTTGTGAAAATTCCAGCGCGGCCGGCTTTTCGAGGCTTGTGCAAGCCGTTCGTAAAACGGATTGACGCTGCCTCTCGCGACCGATGACTTCGCGAACATCGGAAACGAGACGCCGTAATTCGCCTGACAAAAGTCCGCAATTTCTTTGTTCGATCCGGGCTCTTGGGCGCCGAAATCGTTGGATGGAAACCCGATGACCACCAGCCCCTTGTCCCTATAGCGCCGATACAGTTTCTCGAGCCCATCGTACTGGGGCGTGTAGCCGCATTCGCTCGCAGTGTTGACGACCAGCAGCACCTTGCCTTGATACTGGCAGAGCGAAGCGGGGTCTTCCATGAGCGTCGGCAGCTTGACATCGAGCAGAGCCGAACACGCGGCCGATGCGGCCGAACCGGCGAGCAGAAGGACGAGAGCGAAGATCGCGCGCATAGCGCTGCATGCTACAGCATTGCGCGCGAGCGCGTGGCGCGCGAACGAAGCGCCGCTGGAATCGATGCGCGGCGCCACGGTCGCCCGCCGCGGGACCGCAAGGGTTCACCGCCGCGCGCGGGCCTACTCAGCGCGTAGGGCTGCGGCACCCCCTGCCATGCCACGCGCATCGTATTTCTCGCCGCACGGCCCTTTCCCCTCAATTTTTCTCAATTCACGCCGAAGATTCGCTGTATGGGTAGACCACCCGCTCCAGTCTTGATCGGTGCAGCGCTGCTCTACGGCTCCGCACTGAGCCTAGCGGGCTGGTGGGCACGCGCGCCGGGGATGCTCGGCATATCGCCGGGCGAGGCCATGGTGTTCAACGCCGGCCTGTGTTTTGCGCTGGCGGCGCTGGCATTGTTGGTCGACGGGCTCCCGCCGGTGGCGCGACGGCGTCTGCAGATGGCGGCCGGCATGGCCATCGCGACGCTCTCCGCGGGGGTGCTGCTGGCACACGCCGTGGGATCCGAACTCGGCATCAACTGGCCGGTGCTGCATTTGTGGCTCGCCGATGGCACTGCGCAAGTTGCACGGATGGCGACCACGACCGGCATCGGATTCGTTGTCACCGGCGTGGTGCTGGTGCTCAAGCACCGCGTGAAGGCTCGACACCACGTTTTCATCCTTTGCTCGTGCAACCTGGCGATAGGCGCCATGGGGCTCAGCGCGCTCGCCGGACATATTCTGGGCTTGCGCTATCTCTATACCGATTATTGGCTCGCGCAAATGGCGCCTGGCACGGCCGCAGGCTTCGTGCTGCTGAGCGTTGGCTTGTGGACCGTCTGGCGCGGCGAATCGTGGAACGAACCGCTGCTGATCAGAAGCGAGGCCGCGCGCATACTCTTAGCGAGCACGATCATCATGACGAGCATTGCGACGGTGTGCGGGTTTGCCGCATTCGTTCTGATGCAGCGCAGCGCGGAACAAGCCGTAACGCGCGAGCTCGTGCGCACGCTGGACCACAAGGGAGCACTGATCGCGGATCTCGTCGCCGCCCGCACTGCAGAGGCGGAGCGCTTTGCAGCCCGTCATTACACGGGCGCTGCTGTTCGCGTGCTCGCGGCGAGCAGTCGCAGGGCGGATGGGCTTGCCAAGCTGGAGAGTGCGGCTGCGCAAGCGCTGGTCCACGGTTTTTCGGGCGCGGCGGTTCAAGACCGCAAAGGCGAGGTGATCGCGAAAGCCGGGGAGGTGGTGCGCTATCCGGACGTTGCATTGCGCGTACGAGCAGCTGGACGCGCCGAGCTGATATGGAGTGATGAATTCCTCTTGGCAAACGAGATTGAAATCTCGGAAGGCGGCGCGGTGATCGGCACGGTCATCCTGCAAACACGCATGCCGCAATTGGCAAGTCTGCTCACCGATATTCCCGAGCTCGGGGCGACCGGCGAATTGCTGGTATGCGCGCAGAGCACCAAGCAGATCGGTTGCCTGCCTACACGCTTGCGGCCGCACCCGCTGTTCTTGCAAGCCAATACGCGGGGAAGTCCGATTAGCTTCGCGTTCGCCGGTCGGACCGGCCACACCCGTTTCACGGATTCCAGAGGCTACGACGCCATCGTTGCGTACGGTCCCATAGAGCCGCTGGGCGTCGCTGCGGTCCTGCGAGAGAACACTTCCGATCTTTACGCGCCCATCCGCGAGCAGCTGATGTATATCGTCCCGTTCATTGCAATCTTGCTCGTCGCCGGCGTGGTGATCATGCGCTGCTTCATCATGCCGCTCGCGCGCAAGCTTGCGGTCAGCCAAACACGGCTCAAGCTGGCGCTGAGCGGCTCGCATCTCGCATTGTGGGATTGGGACGTGAAAAGCGGCCGCGTTTACTTGAGCGCGCACTGGAACGAGATGGTGGGCGGCGATGCACGCACCAGCACCCGATCCTTCGAGCAACTGCGCGAGTTGGTGCATCCCGACGATATGCCCAGGCTGAGCAACCATTTGCGCGCCGTGCTCAAAGGGTTGCGCTCGCAGTATTGCGTCGACCATCGCGTGCGAACGGCCGCGGGCGAGTGGAAATGGATACACAGCGTCGGCAAGGTAGTCGAACGCAGCGCCGACGGGCGCGCACTGCGCCTGATCGGCACCAACGCCGATATTCACAGCCGCAAGCAAATGGAGCTGCTGGCCGCACATCAGGCCAAGCACGACGCGCTTACCGGACTGCCCAACCGTCTGCTGCTCGCGCAGCGCTTGAAGCGTGCGGTCGCGCGCTGCCGGTGCCATCAGCGGCTCATGGCCGTTATGTATTTGGACCTGGATGATTTCAAAATCGTCAACGACGAATCCGGGCACCTCGTGGGCGACCTGTTGCTCAAGGCATTCGCGGCTCGTCTCGCGGACTGCGTCCGCCAGACTGACACGGTCGCGCGCCTCGGAGGCGATGAATTCGCCGTCGTACTCGAGGCGCTCTCGAGCGAACAAGCCGGCCGTTGTATCGCGCAGCATATCGTTGCCGCGATGCATCGTCCGTTCGCTTTGGACGGACGCATATATCGCGTGACCGCCAGCGTAGGCATCGCGTTTTTCGACGGCAGCGGTGGCATGGACGAGCATGCGCTGCTCAAGGAGGCCGACGACGCGCTGTACGGGGCCAAAGCTGCGGGACGCGATCAGTATCGCGAGCTGAGCCCGGCCGCGAGCCTGGCAGCGCTCGCGTCATGATGGTGGTATTCTGCGCAGCGAGCACGGCGTTCCTGCTGTGCTCTACGTTGCGGAGGTGCCACATGCATCGTGCATACATGGTCGTGATACTCGTGATGCTGTTCGGATCGGACGCCGCGGCAGGTCTCGAGAGCATCAGCAACGCCGACGCCGCAAGCGGCCTGAGGCAAGCGCTGACTGAAGGCAGCTCCGCAGCCGTCGCTCAGCTCGGCGCTCAAAATGGATTCTTGGGCAATCCCAAGGTGAAAATTCCGCTGCCGCCGGCGCTGGAGAACATTCAAGGCATGCTGCGCGTCGCCGGCATGGGCCAACAAGCGGACGATCTGGTCGTTGCGATGAACCGCGCGGCGGAAGCCGCCGTGCCTCAAGCGCGCACGCTGCTGGTGGAGTCGGTGCGCAAAATGACCGTGCAAGATGCCAAAGGCATACTGACCGGCGGCGACACTGCCGCGACGGACTATTTCCGCCGCACGACTCAAGCGGATCTCACGCAGCGCTTTTTGCCGATCGTGAAGAGAGCTACCGATGGCGCCGGCCTGGCAGCGAAATACAATGCGCTCGCGGGTCAGGCCAACCAATTCGGACTCGTCAGCAAAGAGCAATCGACGATCGAAGGCTACGTCACGGGCAAAGCGCTGGATGGCTTGTACCTCATGATAGCCGAGCAGGAGAAGCGCTTTCGGCAAGACCCGCTGGGCGCGAGCAGCGACATCGTGCGAAAGGTTTTCGGTGCGATGCGCTAAACTTGGATGATTGCGCAGCTGCAGCGTCAATTGGCCCCGCGCGGCCGTGCTTCAAGGTACGAATGCTAGAATAAACAGAACGACAAGCGAGCGCTGCGTGTATGGCGCTCGCATCCCTGATCCCCAGCCCTGCTCCCGGCGCGGAGAAGGGATCTGGAGGCGCAAATGGCGCGTTAGGCGTTTGCGCGAAGATTGACAACCGGCGGTCCCGGGCGAGCGGTTTGCGCGATACGAACGCAGCCGGCTCCACTTCGTTCGTTCAACTGATGCTACATCTGATCGTGCTGACCGGGCTCACCGGGCAGTTAGGCTACAACGGCAGCCGCGTCGCTGTTTCCCTGTACGCACTCGATTTAGGCGCGAATCAGTTCACCGTGGGCATTTTGGTGGCGCTCTATGCCGTGTTTCCAATGCTGCTCGCGATCGTCATCGGACAGTTGGTCGACCGCGTTGGACCTGCGCTGCCGTCACTGAGCGGCGTGATTGCGATGGGTGTTGCGCTCATCCTGCCCCCGCTCTTTCCAGGAATTGCAACGCTTTACGTCAGCTGCAGCATGCTCGGCATCGGACATCTGCTGTTCATCATCCCTATCGAGGCGACCATAGGCGGCATCGGAGGCCCGGAACGGCGCGCAGCGAATTACGCGCTGCTCAGCATGGGCTGGTCCATTGCCAATAGCTGCGGCCCGGTAATCGCCGGCTTGTCGATCGATCATGTCGGCCACGTGCAGGTATTCTGGGTGCTCGCAGCGACGAGCTTGCTGCCCACCGCAGTGCTCGCTTGGAATCGGCGTTTGCTTCCGCGTCACGGCAAGCCGAAGAAAGATGCGCGCACCAGCGCGTTCGAGCTTTGGCGCAAACCCAATCTGCGCATGATCTTCATCACTGGAGGAATCATCAATTCCGCCCAGAGCCTGTTTCAGTTTTATTTCCCCATCTACGGCCATTCATTGGGCATTTCCGCTTCGGCGATCGGCGCGATTCTGGGCAGCGTTGCCGCTGCGGCTTTCGCGGTGCGCAGCATGCTGCCTGTGGTGCTGAAAAAGTGGAGCGAGGCGCAGCTATTGGTCGGCGCTCTGTTCCTCGGTTGCTTCGCCTACCTGGTGCTGCCGTTCGTTCACAATCCGTACATGCTCGGATTCATCGCGTGCATGCTCGGATTGGGCGTCGGCTGCTCGAATCCGCTGCTCATGTCGTTGCTCTATCTGCTGACGCCGCAGGAGCGCATGGCCGAATCGGTCGGTTTGCTGCGCACCGCCTACAACCTCACGCAATGGATGGTACCGCTTGCGTTCGGCAGCGTAGGAACCGCGTTCGGCTTTCCGGCCGTGTTCTTGTCCAATGCAGCCATGCTCGCCGCGGGCGGTATGCTGCTGCGCCGCCACCCGCCCGGCCCGCGGTGAACCTTGCGGCGGCTATTTGCCGCTCGCCGGACGAGCGGCAAGCCAAGCGCTATCGACCCAGCCGAGCTTGCCCGCTAAGGCACCGCTCGCGACGATGACGCGGCGCCAGTCTTTGTGCGCGCTGTCGATTTGATCGGTAACTTCCAGGCGCGTGTTCTTGTCCAGCTTGCCCAGGTTCTTGCCTTTGCCGGGCTTGTCGAACAGCGCCGCCTTCGTGTCGGTTGCAAACATTTCCGCCGTCGTCGGCAAAGCGATGGAAGCTTCATCGGCGGTGCTTTTCGATGCATTCCATAGCTTGGCGGCCTCGCCGAATTCGGCGCTGGGCACCGCCTCGCGCGCAAGCCGGAACGGCAGCAAAGTCGCTTTGTCTTCCGAAGCGCCCTTGGTCCATCCCCAGCGCACCGAACCGTAATAGGCGCCGGCTTGCTCACCCGATACCGCCAGGACGGCGCTTTCGAAAGTTTGGCTCGCGCTCGATTTCTTGGCCACGATCAAGCCCGGGGTGTCTCGCATCGTGGCGTCCTCGTGCTGGGGCTTGCCCGCTTCCCGAAAGTGTTTGCCGAAGTGTCCGTATTGCGTTTCGACGGAGCTTCCCAAGTCGTTCCCGCTCTGGGGGTTCGCCATTCCCGCAAGCGGCGTACGGCTCTTCGGCAAGGCGTCGATCGCCGTGCCTGCGCCGCTGTCCAGCGGATCGATCATGCGGCTCAGCGCCGTCGCTTTGGCTTTTGGGCCGTAATCGCGTCTCGCTACACCTTTGATCGCCGGCCCCACTCCGGGATCCGACAAATCTTGAGATTCGGGATCCCTGAAGTAAATCGACACGGGCTGGTCGTCTTGCGAGCTTTGCGCCGTTTGTACGAATGCGATCTGTTTCGCGTTCACGTTGTCGTTGGGTTTGAAATGGATCTTTATGTCAGCGCCGTAGCGCGCTTCCGTGCCCACATCGTCGCGTGTCGCCGCATACCACTCGGTTTCGAAACAGCCGGCCCACGTGCGCATCTTCTCATCCGTGCACGCGTCTTTGGGCGTCCTGCGCAGCACGGGCTCGCTGCTCTGGGTGGAGCTGAGGTGCGCGAGCAACGAAGCCCGATCGGCGCACCCTGGCGCGAGCAACTGCGCGGCGAACGCATCGGCGCGGCGCTCCGCGGCATCATGGCGCGAGCCGAGCCTCACGGGCCCGGGCAATGCAGCACCGCGGCTCTGAGCGACATGCGCAAGCTCGTGGGCGAGCAGCCGCTTGCCCGATTGCGTGCCGGGCGCGTAGTCCGTTCCGAACACGATGTGCGTGCCCAGGGTGTACGCTCTTGCGTTCATCGTCTCCGCGGAGCGCGCTGCCGCCGCATCGGTGTGGATGCGCACGCCGCCGAAGTCGCGGCCGAGGCGCGCATTCAAGAAGGCTCGAGTCGGCTGGTCCAACCGTTCGCCGGGCGAACGCAGCACGGCTCGCAGCTCGCGTGATGCCGCATGCGCGCGCGCTTTGGGCGCGAAGGACTGCGCTGTCGCGGATGCGGCATGACCGAGGCGAGTGCGTGCATGCATAGCGGCTCCGTCGTGCGCCGGCGCAACTCGATCGAGCCGAACATGTGCGGGCGCGCTGTCAGGGAGAAAAAGTTTATCACGCGCGCTGTGCCGCCTCCGGGTTTGCGAGTCGGCCCATGGCCCGCTAACATTGCGGTGCTCTTGCCGAGCCGGCTGTCCGGCGCTTTCGTGCTGCGCTGCGTATCGTGCAGCCGGCGGCAGCTGAATCCAATGACACCCACAATCGTCCAGACCAATGCTGACCAGCTGGTTTGCATCGAAGACCCGCAAGCGCGGCTCGCCGCCGGCGTCTTGCCAGACCGGGCTGCGGGCCCCCGCTGGAGGCCGGCTCCGGGCGTCGGAGTGTGACCGCAATGCATAGGATGCTGCGGATGAGGCCTGCGTGCCTTGCTGGATTGCTGGCGGCGGCGCCGCTCGTCCAAATGCACTGCGCGGCGGCCCAGGATTACCCGACGCGGCCGATCCGTATCATCACCGGCAGCGTGGGCAGCGGGGCAGACCTGATCGCACGATTCATCGCCCCGGAGATGTCCAGTGGGTTGCGTCAGCAAGTCGTGGTAGACAGCCGGTCGGGCGGCGTGCTCCCGGCGCAGCTGGTCGTCAACGCGCCGCCCGACGGCTATACCGTGCTGCTCTTCGGCGGCACTGTGTGGTTGGGGTCATTTTTCGAGAAGGTGCCGTTCGATCCCTTGAAGGATCTTGCGCCTGTTTCGCTCACGAACGAGCAAACCAACATTTTGGTCGTGCATCCCTCGCTGCCGGTGAAGAGCGTGCGTGAGCTGATCGCGCTTGCCAAAGCCAAGCCGGGAACGCTCAATTCAGGTACGGGCGGCAAGGGCGGCGCAGCCTACTTGGCCCAGGCGCTGTTTACCGGGATGACCGGTTTGAACATCGTGAGCGTTCCCTTCAAGGGAGTCGGCCAAGCAGTGACCGGCGTGATCACGGGCGAAGTGCACATGATGTTTTCCACGGCAGGCGCCGTTGAGCCCCATATCAAATCCGGGCGGCTGCGGGCGCTCGCCGTCACGAGCGCCCATCCGTCTGCACTGGTTCCCGGTTTGCCGACCGTCGCCGCTGCCGTGCCGGGCTATGCATCGGTCGGAAATCATGCGATGTTTGCGCCTGCCAAGACGCCGCCGCGCATCGTCGAGCGGCTCAATCAGGAAGTCGTGCGAGCCCTCAAGCAGCCGGAGCTCAAACAGAAGCTGTCGAACATCGGGATCGAGCCGATCGGCAGCTCGCCCGAGCAGCTCGCGGCCTACATGAGGTCGGAAATCGCGCGGCTGGGCCGCGTGATCAAAGATACGGGTGTTCGGCAGGAGTGAGTGTGAATTTCAGCACCAAAGGAGCGGCAGCGCTATGAGTTCGAGCATGGTGGTACTCAGCCCCAGGGCTGATTCGGTGGAGCAATCGCGCGTGAAGTTCAAGAAGCAGTGGAACGGCGACATTAGCGGCAAGACCCTGCTGCTGTACAACAATGGAAGGCCGAATGCCGACACGATCTTGGATACGCTCTATGGCGATTTTCAGCGTCGCTACGGCGTGAAGCGCCGCGACGTCAATATTGCGGAGCTGGGCAAGATACGCGCGAAGGGGCTTGGTCTGGATCTCATCGACGACCTGGTGAAGGATATCGACGCGGTCGTGCTTGCCGCCGCCGATTGAGGCGGCTGCAACAGCGGCGCCGTGCGCGACGCTAAATACTTTCAGGCCCGCGGCATTCCCTTCATCACGCTCACCGCGACATCTTGGGATACGGCTGCAAAGACATTGAGCAAAGCCTCCGGCGTGCCCGAAGAATGGGTCATCGCGATCGATACCGGCGACGCCACCTTGGTGAGCCAAGAGGCCCTGCCGCTGATAAGAGAGGGCGCCGGGGTCGTCGCGCAGCAGGTCGAGCGAACGCTGCTCGCCTCGCCCAAGCTGATGGCGAAATCCTGATCAAGAACCGCAGCCACCCCGGAGCCGTCAAATGCAATTGTCTTCTCAGCGCCTCACCCTCGAAGCAGATGCCGAGGCGGCATACGAGCGCTTCGATGCCGAAGGTTGGATCGACGGCCATCCGATCATTCCGCCGACGCTCGAACGTGTCGAAAGAATGCTGGATTTCGCCGAGCGGCGCATGGCCCGCAAGTCGGACGAAGTGGTGGCGGTAATCGAGCCTTACTGCGGCGAATGCACCGTGGAAAAGATAGCCGTGAGCGCCGTGATGGCCGGCTGCAAGCCCGAATACATGCCGGTGCTCGTCGCCGCGATCGAATGTATGCGCGAGGGCAGGGCGCGCTTCCAAACGGTGCTGATGGGCAGTCACACGCGCTCCCCGCTGCTGATCATCAACGGACCGATCCGGCACGATTTGAACATCCAAAGCGGCTCGGTAGGCAGGACCGGCGGAAGTTGGCGAGCCAACGCCGCAATCGGACGCGCCTTCCGCTTCGCTCTCATGAATACCGGCGGATTTCCCGGCGCGAGCGATAAGCGCACGTTCGGCTGGCTGGGCTCTTTCGATTATTGCATCGGAGAAAACGAAGAGGCTTCGCCGTGGGATCCGTTCCACGTCGAGCGCGGTTGGCAAAGGAGCGACAGCACGGTAACGCTGACGCTGCCGGAGTCGCCGCATCACGTGGAAGCGGGGCCGTGGAGCTATTCGGCGCAGGATCTCATGCAGGCGTTCTGCGATTCCATGTGCAACGTGGGCTCGCGCGCTGCCTACGGCGAAACCGACCCGATATTCTTCTTCGGCATGGATCACGCGAAAGAAGTCGCTGCCGCGGGCTTCAGCAAAGACGACGTGAAGAAGTTTTTTTACGAGCACGCGCGCATACCGCTGTATCGCTACCCTAAAACCGCCCCGCAGGGTTTCAGCCTCGAGTACCAAAAGTTCTATTCTCATTCACCGCATATCGGCGTTCCCATGGCCATGGACGCCGCCCGGTTCTTGATTTTCGTAATGGGCGGGCCCGGGCCCAACAGTTGGTACGTCCCGGGCCACCATTCGGGCAGCCTGACCCGAAAAATCCACTGGCCCGTGTGACGTGCTGCTAGATATCGCATGCTAGCTTCGGCGCGGCCGGCCTCGGCGCAGCGGGCGTGGTCCGTGATGCTCGTTGCTGCATTCTCGGCGGCGGTGTTCACCAGCGCTGCCTTGCTATTCGTCGTGCAGCCCATGATAGGCAAGATGGTGTTGCCGCTTCTGGGCGGGACGCCGGCGGTGTGGAATACGTGCATGGTGTTTTTTCAGGCCGCGCTGCTCGGCGGATATGTTTACTCGCACGCGAGCGGCGCGCTCACCTTGCGTCGCCAGCTGCTCGTGCATGCGGCTTTGCTGGCTGCGGCATTGCTTGCACTGCCCGTTGCGTTCGCGCCGACGGCGCTGCAGTTGGGCGGTTCGAATCCGGTGTTTCGATTGATCGCATTGTTGGTGGCGAGCGTCGGATTGCCCTTCTTCGTAGTCTCTGCGACGGCACCGTTATTGCAGCGTTGGTTCGCGAATACGCATCATCCTGCCGCACACGATCCCTACTTCCTTTACGGCGCGAGCAACATTGGCAGCATCGCCGCGCTCGTCGCCTATCCGGTCGTGATCGAGCCGCAGCTGCGGCTGGTCGAGCAAAGCACCGCATGGACGGCGGGCTACGTCCTTCTTACCGCGCTCATTCTGGGCTGCGGCCTGCTGATGCTGATGTTCGCGAACGCAGCCGCAGCGACGCAGTTAGGCGCTGCACCGGACGAGGGCCTGTCCCTCGCGGCGGGCGCCGCGGCGCCGAGCTCGCCACGGCGGCTGCGTTGGATCGCGCTGGCCTTCGTGCCCTCGAGCTGGATGCTCGGCGTCACCAGCTATGTCACGAGCGATATCGCCGCGATTCCGCTGCTGTGGGTGATACCGCTGCTGCTCTACCTGCTGACCTTCGTGCTCGCTTTCTCGCGCGCGCGTCCTCTGCTCTACGAAACGATGTCGCACCTCGCGCCGCCGGCGCTGTTGCTACTGGTGTTCGTGATGATCTCCCGCATGCCGGCTCCTGCGGGGGCGCTGTGGTCGATGGTCGTACTGCACTTCCTGGTGTTCTTCGTGGTTGCTGTCGTGTGTCACGGCGAGCTCGCAGGCACGCGCCCGGCCGCGCGCTATCTGACGGAGTTCTATCTATGGATTTCGTTGGGCGGCGTGTTGGGCGGCATCTTCAATGCGCTGCTTGCGCCCGCGCTTTTCAAAAGCGTCGCCGAGTATCCTCTGGCATTGGTTTTCGCCTGTTTGCTTTTCGTACCTGCTGCCGATCGCGCTCCAGGCTGGCGCAAGCACCTGGTCGACGTCGCGTGGGCCCTGGCAGTTACCGCGGTGGCTGCGATTTTGGTGTTGCATGACCCGCTGGTGCGGCAATTCGTCGGGCAGGTGTGCGCGCTCGCCGGCATTCAGCCCGCGCAGCTCAATGCGTTCTCACAGCGCTGGCTGCGGCTCGATATCGACGTGCTGCTGCAGTTTGCCATACCCGTGGCACTGTGCTTCGCCTTGATTCCGCGACCGCGCCGCTTCGCTTACGCCGTCGCAGGCGTGCTGCTCGCCGCTGCGCTGTTCACGCAGACCGGACGCCAAGTTCTGTACGCGCAGCGCACGTTCTTCGGCGTGCTGCACGTCGAGCAGGATGCCGACGCGCGCTGGCTGATACACGGCACGACCGTCCACGGCATGCAGAGAGCCGATCCGGCGCGGCGCGCAGAGCCGATGACGTACTTCCATCGCGCCGGCCCTATCGGCCAAGTGTTCGAGGCGTTGAATGCGACGGCTGCGCTGCAGCGCATCGGCATCATTGGCCTGGGCACGGGCAGCCTGGCTGCGTACGCCAGGCCGGGCCAGAACATGACCTTCTACGAAATCGATCCCGCAGTGAGCCGCGTAGCGTCCGAGTATTTCACGTTCTTGAGCGATGCCGCGGCGCGAGGCGCGCACGTCGATACCGTGCTGGGCGACGCGCGGCTGAAAATAGCGGACACTGCGGCCGATCACGCGTATTCGCTGTTCGTCGTCGACGCGTTCAGCTCCGATGCCATTCCAGTGCACTTGATCACCCAGCAGGCGATACAGTTGTATCTCACCAAGCTCGCGCCGCGCGGTGTCATGGCTTTTCACATCTCGAACCGCTACATCGATCTCGAGCCGGTGCTCGCAAACATCGCGCAAGCAACGCAGCTCGTCGGCTTGATACAGCGCGATACGGGCGACCTCAACAGCGGCAGGACGCCGTCTCACTGGGTGGTGCTGGCGCGCCGCTCCGAAGACCTCGGCCGCTTGCTGCAGGATGCGCGCTGGCAGCTGTTGCGGCCGCGCTCCGAAGTCGGCGTGTGGAGCGACGACTCGACCAACCTGCTGCAGGTATTTCGCTGGAAGCGCTAGTCCACCCCTGCTCGCTTCTCACCGGGGACGACGCCTGGGCATGAGGGATTGCTCGGCGGCATTGCGTCTGGCGGAATGCCTGTTACATCCCTTTGGGCGTCGCGTAGCGCTTCCGCGGGCGCATTGACCCCGTAGCGAACGCGCCGATATACTCACCCGCCGGTGAAGGCGCTGCCTCGCGCGAGCTTGCTATGAATCGCAGCAGACGCCGGGCTCTGCAGCCGGCAAATCGGCTTGCCGCCCGAAAGAGACAACAGATGAGTGGTCGCAGAACCCCGTTATTGATTTTCTCGCTGGCGATGTTCGTCATCAGCGCCGCAGCGAGCGGCCAGAACTATCCAACCCGTCCGGTGCGGATCGTAGTGCCTTTCAGCGCCGGCGGACCCGACATCACGGCGCGCATCGTCGCCCAGCAGCTTTCGCTCCAAACCGGACAGTCTTTCATCGTAGACAATCGGCCCGGGGCGAGCGGCAGCATCGGCGCGGAGATCGTCGCGAAAAGTGCGCCCGACGGGTACACCCTGCTTCTTTCATCTGCCACATTCGCGATCAACGCCAGCATTTACAAGAAGCTCCCCTTCGACACGCTCGCGGATTTCATTCCCGTGTCGCACTTGTGCTCTGCGGAGGGCCATGTGCTGTCGGTGACGCCGTCGCTGCCGGTGCACAACGTCAAGGAATTCATCGCGCTTGGGCGCAGGCCGGAAAGCAAGTTCTCCTATGCCTCGACGGGTGTGGGCGCGGCGACTCATCTCAAAGGCGCACTGTTCAGCATCCGAGCGGGGATACAAGCGGTGCACGTCCCGTACAAGGGCGCGGGAGCGGCCCTCAGCGATTTGATGTCCGGCCAAGTTCAATTCATGTTCGTCAACCCCTCGTCGGGCTTGGGATTGATCAAGGCGGGCAAGCTTCATGCGCTCGCCTACGACAACGACACGCGCGCGCCTTTCTTGCCGGATGTTCCGACGATGGCGGAAGCCGGCGTGCCGCCCACGAACCTGGATGCGAGCTGGCATGGACTGTTTGCGCCTGCAAAGACATCGCCTCAGATCATCGGGCGGCTCGAGAGCGAGCTGCACAAAGCTTTCGCACGCCCGGACATGCGCGAGCGCTTCACCAATATCGGATTGACGCCGATCGGCGATACTTCTGCGGAATTCAAGCCGTACTTTGCAGCCGCGATCAAACAGTTCCGCGAAGCCACACGGGCAGCGGGCATACAGCCCGAGTGACACGCGGCCGCTAGAAATCGGAGCGTCGCGGCGCGCGCGAGCGCGCGAAACGCATCGTCAGTGCAGCCTCGCGATATGCGCGCGCGTCCTTTTGGTCGCGATCCAAAAACCGAGCGTTGCACAGCCCAGAACGGCGATCGCGATCGCAACCGGCCATGCGCTGCTTCCGAGCGCCGCGCCGACGCCAACACCGACGAACGCGGCCGCCGTCTGCTGCGTGAAACCCAGCAAAGCCGATGCCGCACCGGCGCGTTCGGGGAACGGTGTCATTGCACCCGCCAACGCCTGCGGGAGCACCATACCCATTCCGGCGAGATAGACGGCCATGGGAAATACCATCCAAGGCGCGGACGTAGGAAACAGCGCGATGGCCCCCGCATCATCACGCCGCCTGCTGCCATGACCGCCGAGCCGGTACCGAGCAGACGATCGACGCCATAGCGCATCACGACCACGGCGGCCGCAGCCGTACCGGCGAGATAGCCCAAAGCGCCGAGCGCGAACGCAATCCCAAATTGAAGCGGCGTCAAGCCATAAAGATCCTGCAGCACGAAGGACGCGCCGCAGATCCATGCGAACAGGCCGCAGAAAGCCGTGGACGCAATCGCGACATAGGCGCGGTATGCGCTGCTGCTCCACACCACGCTGTAGGACCGCAGCATAGCTGGCAGCGACACCGGCTCGTGCGCACGCTGCTTCAGCGTTTCAGGCAGCGCGAGCCAGATCCCGGCGATCGAAATGCCGCAGCCCATGAGCACCCAGAAAACGGCGCGCCAGCCAAGCGCGGTGTGCAGCACGCCCCCGGCAAGCGGCGCGAGAATCGGTGCGAACGCCATGACCGCGCTGATCATCGAGAGCTCGCGAGCGGCGCGCGCGCCTGAATACAAGTCGCGGACGATCGCTCGCGCCAGCACTACCGCACCCGCGCCCCCGAGCGCCTGCAGCGTGCGCCCAGCGATGAGCGCCTCCACCGAGCCTGACAACGCGCAGCCCAGCGACGCCGCGCAATACAGCAGCACTGCCGCGAGCAGCACCGGCTTGCGACCGTGCCTATCGGCGAGCGGCCCATAGCACATCTGGCCGACGGCGAAGCCGGCGAGATAGGCCGACACGGTGAGCTGTACTTGTTCTGCGGAGCTGTGAAACTGCCGTGCGATGTTCGGCATCGACGGCAAGTACATATCCGTCGTGAGCGGACCGACGGCGCTCAAAAGGCCGAGCATGGCCGTGAGACCAATGCTGCCCGGACGCAGTATGAACCGGCGCTGACCGATGAGCATGGCCGCGCCGGGCTTATTCCAGCGTCATAAGGCGGTTGCGCTGCGCGCGTGCGTTGTCACTTCCAGAGGGCTTCGGAAGCGAGCTTCGCTCCTGCGACCAGCGACTGCAATTTGGCCCACGCTATCGTCGGGTGCACCCGCGGCCGCGACTGAACGCGCGTCGAAAAGCCGCAATCGGTGCCGGCCATCACGTTTTCGCGGCCGACGAGGTTGGCGTAGCGCTCGATGCGCTCGGCTACCAATTCCGGGTGTTCGACGAAGTTGGTCAACGTGTCGATTACACCGGGAACGATCACTTTGCCCTCGGGAAGCGGATGGTCCTTGAAGACCTTCCATTCGTGGCCGTGCCGCGGATTGGCGCCTTCGAACAGGAGTGCGCCGACGTTGGCGCGATACGCGACATCGATGATTTCGGCCATCGGAATGTCGTGGACGTGCGGCCGCTCACCGTTGCCCCAGCACAAGTGCATACGCACACGTTCGTGCGGAATGCCCGACAGCGCGTGATTGATCGCATCGATATGCAGCGCGATCAGCTTGCGGTATTCCGCGTACGTGTCGAGTCCATACTCCTCGCAGCCCCAAGACAAGCACAGGTCGGGGCTGTCGACCTGCAGCAGAATGCCGGCGTTCGCGATCGCGCGATATTCGTGGCTCAGCGCATCGGCGACCGCGAATAGGTACGCCTCGTGACTCGGATAGTATTCGTTGACGAAGCTATGGCATACCTGCCCCGGCGACACGGACGACATGAACACTTCGGCAGGATTCAAGTCGGCGACGGCGGCCTTCAAGTTCGCGATATCGCTGTTGACGAAATCATCGCCGCACCAGGCGACGGGTTCGTTGCAGGTCGGCAGTTCGTAATGAGACTCGCCGCTGCTGCTGTAGAACTCGGGAAACATGCGCGTTTCGATGAGCGGCGGCCGCGAGCGCGGCGGGCCGTTGAAGCCGCTCACTCTCTCGGTAATATAAACGGAGAAACCGCGCTTGCTCATCTCGCCGTCGTTGACGACGTCCAATCCCGCATCCACCTGCTTGCGTACGACTTCATCGACGGCGCGCTTCACTTGAGCGCCGAAAGCGGGACGGGCGCGGCTTTCGCGCTGGTCGCGCCCGGATACGGTTTCGATCAAGTCTGCAGGACGGGGCAAGCTGCCCGTGTGGGTTGTCAACACGCGTTCGCTGCTAACCTTCATGCATGCTCCTCTGCCTCAGGCTTGGACATCAATCCGGCTTGATGTTCGCTTCCCTGACCAGCCGGCCCATCTTGACGATGTCCGACTTGATGAAGGCCGCGAATTGTTCGGGGGAACTGCCGACCATTTCCGAGCCGATGGCGAGAAACTTCTCCTTCGCACCCGGCAATTTGAAGGCGCGTATGACTTCTTGGTTCAAGCGGTTGACGATGGCCGCGGAGGTTTTGCCCGGCGCCCACAGACCTTGGATCGAGACACACTCGTATCCCGGGACGCCGGCCGCCGCTATGGTAGGCAATCCCGGCGCAAGCACCGTGGGCTCGGCAGCCGTGACTGCCAAGGCGCGCAGTCGACCGGCCTTGACGTGCGGCGTCACGACCGAAGGATTCGCGAACATGACCTGCACTTCGCCCCCGACCAGCGCGGTGATCGATTGTGCGATGCCCTTATAGGGCACTTGCACGATGTTCACGCGCGCCATCGAGGTAAACAAAGCCGCGCTCAGATGGGTCCCGCTGCCGCTCAGGGCCGAACCGTAGTTGAGCGCACCCGGCCTGGCCTTAGCCAGCGCGATCAAATCGCGCAGCGATTTGACCGGCAGCGAGGGATGAACGGCGACGACGTAAACTTCGCGGGTGATCTGCGAGACGGGCGCAAAGTCTCTCACCACGTCGTAGGGCACTCGATCCATCAACGCGCGGATCCACAAGCTCTCGCTGCTCACGAGCAGCGTATAGCCGTCCGGCGCTGATTTCGAAACTGCTTCCGACGCAATCACGTTGGTGCGATTGTCGATGACCACGGGCTGCCCCAAGCTGTCGGAAGCGGCCTGCCCGATGATGCGTGCTACTGCATCGGAGCTGCCGCCGGCAAGCGCGGTGAGAATCCGAATCGGCTTGCTGGGATAATCCTGCGCCAGCGCTGCGGCCGCGCCGGCGAGCAGCGCGAGCGGCGCCAGAAAAGCTTTACTCGACATGGTGACCTCTGGCTAACAGCACTGATTGACCGATGGGCCTGCAGCTCGAGCGTCAGGCGAAGCTGCGCAGCGGCGCGGGCCGAGCCGGCGTGCGGCGCCGCTTCGCGGCCTTGCCGGCGACCCTAACACCCGCCGCGCGCTCCAGATGGGTGATGAGCCGAGTGCTGTCGCGTTTCGCGCCCCCGTTGCGCATGCCGCGCGCCCACAGCCGTTTGACGGCGCTGCCGACGAGCAGCTCGACGCCCAACCGCTGCGCCTCTTTGACGCACAGGCTGATGTCTTTGTGGGAGATCTCGAGATTCGCGCCATTATCGAAGCTGCGAGTCAGCACCGCACGCGGAAACTTAACGGCGGTCGCGCTGTTGCGTCCGCTTCCGGCGTTGAGCACCTCCAGCATCACATCGGGGTCGAGCCCGGCCTTGACACCCAGCACGAATCCTTCGCACGTCACGGCCATGCTGGTGGTCGACAACAGCTGGTTGATCAACTTCATCATTTGAGCGTGGCCCGGCTGCGCGCTCACGTAGAACACCTTGCCCAGGTGCTCGATGACCGGCCGCGCGCGATCCAAGGTGCGCTGATGGCCCGAGACGATGATCGCGAGCGTTCCTTGGCGGGCGCCGAGCACGCCGCCCGTGACCGGCGCATCGAGCATGCCGATGCCGTGTGGGGCGAGGCGCGCCGCGATGCGCCGGGCGAATTCTGGGCCCGTGGTCGAAAGATCCACGTAGATCGTCGCTTGCCCGCCGTGGCATACGCCGCGCCTACCGAGCATCACGCCGCGAATCGCTGCGAGCGACGGCAGGCAAGTGAAAACGATGGCTGCATTGGCACCGACGTCCATAGGAGATGCCGCCGGCTTTCCGCCCCCGCGCACCAGCGCATCGACCGCCGCTTTTCTCGCATCGAACAGCCATACCGGGTAGCCGTGGTCGATGAGCCGCCGCGCCATCGGCGCGCCCATTTTGCCGAGCCCGATAAAGCCCAATGGCGGCCGTGCGTCGCCTGGCATTTCAATGGCGTGCGGCCGCGCGCGCGCTGCGCATGAACTCGGGATCGAACACACGGTCCGCAAGCACTTGGCAGCGTTTGATGAGCCGCGGCTCGTCCGCTGTGTAATCCGCTGTTGCGTTGTGCCAGGTGCCGATGTGATCCCACATCAACACGTCGCCTACGCTCCAGCGATGGACGTAGCGGTATTGCGGCTGCATCGCGTGCTCCAACAGCGCGTCCAATGTTCGATGGCTTTCGTCGGCGCTCATGCCCTCGATGCGAACCGTGAAGCTGGGATTCACGTAGATTACTTTGCGGCCGGTGATCGGATGGGTCACAAAAACCGGATGCGATACGGGCGGCTGCGAATTGCGCTCTTCTTCGCTCATCAACGGCCGCGAGCTCTTCTTCACCGCTCGCAAGTACTCGCGGTATTTCATGATGTCGTGCACCGCGGTTGCGTTCGCGAGCCGGCGCGTCAGATCCGGGCTCAAATCGGCGTACGCGGCTTGAGTGTTGGTAAATTCCGTGGCGCCGAGCGGCTGACCGTTGCGCATCGGCACCTTGTACGCGACCAGAATATTGACGAAGCCGACGATGCGGTTGTAGCTCATATCGGTATGCCAGCTCTGTCCGGCATCTGGAACGCCGATCGCTTTACCGTCCTCGACGATGTTCGACAGTATCGTTACCTCCGGCATGCCCGGCTCGAAGTGCCGCGCTGCGCGCAGCACGTGCAGTGCGCCGAATCTCTCCGCGAAACGCTTGAGGGCGACAGGCTCGATCGGCTGCTGCGGAAAATGCAGCACGCCATGCGCGCCCAGCGCTTCGAGCAGCGCGGCAAAATCCGCAGCGGACAGCGGCTGCGCGAGATCGATCCCGCTAACCCGAGCGCCCAAGGCTCGGCCGCTTGCTTCCAGTTTCATCGCGTCAGATCCCTTGCATGTGCGTCTGTGCGATGACTTGCCGCCACTGTCTGATTTCGGCCGCCATACGCTCGGCCAGGGCCTCGGGGCTGCCGGGCGCGACTTCCACCGATTGCTCCAACAGGCGTTCGCGCACCTCCGCGCTGTCGAGCACCGCTGCCATGCCGCGGTTGAGCGGCTCGACGACGTCGCGCGCGGTGCCGGCCGGTGCGAAGACGGCGATGCTCTGCACGAACTCATAGCCGGGCAAACCGCACGCCGCGACCGTAGGCAAGCCGGGCGCGAGCCGCGACGGTCCGGCGCTGGTAACGGCGAGGGCGCGCGCTCGACCGGATTTCACGTAGGGCATACCCGAGCCCGTGCTCGGCATCATGAAGTGCACCTTGCCGGCCGCCAAATCTTCAACCCCGACGAAGCCGCCGCGCGGGTACGAGACGCGGACAATATCGACGTTTGCCATATGCGCGAACAGTGCTCCGGCAAATTGCGATGACGATCCGTTCAAGCCGGAGCCGTACTTGTATTCTCCGGGGTGCGCTTTGAGCAGCGCAATCCATTCCTGCATCGTCGCCGCGGGCACGGAAGGATGCACGATGGCGACCAGGGGAGAGGTGGCGACCATCGCGAGCGGCGCAAAATCCTTCTGCGGATCGTACGGCGCCGGCCCAACCAGCGGGCCGTACCAAAGATTGCCTGCAGTCATCAGCAGCGTGTTGCCGTCCGGCGGCGCGGCCGCAACGATTTCGGCCGCTGCAGTGCCGTCGTGATTTTCGACTGTGACCTGCCGGTCCAATGCTCGCGTCATGGGCGGTGCAAGAATGCGTGCGACGCTGTCGAGAATAGCCATAGACGTCACGAGCCGTATGGGATGCCGCGCCGCAGCTTGCATGCGATCCTCCGTTGCCAAGCGGATAGTGTGTATCGATTGCGTCAACGGCGCAAGCATGACCGGCCGGCTGCGTTGACAAGCCGCAGTGCGCGCGGAGAATGCGCGTATGCGCCGCGCGCCAACGCAACCCCAGGAGATCACTATGAGCAGCGCCACGATATGCGTGTTCGATCCCACGGCTCCGGAACGATCGGTTGCGCAACGGCAGCGCCGCGTGCTGACGAGTCTCGCGGGCAAAGTCGTGGGCTTCATCGACAACTCGAAGCCGAATTTCCATTACCTGGTAGACGATCTCTGCGAATTGCTGACCAGCCGCTGCGGCGTCAAATCCGTGGTCAAGCACAGCAAACACGTCGCATGCGTGCCGGCATCGGAAGAGACGATGCAAGACTTGCTCGCGCGCTGCGACTTGGTCATTGCCGGATCCGGGGATTGAGGCGCCTGCACGTCGTGGAGTATCCACGACAGCGTAGAGGCGGCGAAACGCGGCTTGGCGGCGTTGCAAATTTCTTCCAGCGCGTTCCTGCCGCTGGCGCGCGCACAAGCGCGGGCGCTCGGTTGCGCGGACCTGGGCATCGCAGTCATTCCGCACCCTTTCGGCAGCCAGAGCCGCGCTACAGTGCGTGAGATCGCGGCCCGCTGCTTGGGGGACATCGTCAAGCTCGCCACCGAGCCGCCGTCCGAATTGCAGTCGGAAGGGAACGCTGCCAAGCGCCTGGATCGCATCGAGGTAGCCGACGACGTCGATGCGGTGAACGCGCTCTTTCGCGAGCGCCGCTGGACCGACGGACTGCCGATCGTGCCGCCGACTGCGACTCGGGTCGAGCGCATGCTGGGCTGCACTCCGCGCGCTGCAGGCGACGTGATCGCGCTCGTTGCGCCGGGCTTTGGGGAGGCCACCGTCGAACGCATTGCAGTGAATGCCGTGATGGCAGGCTGCGATCCTGAATATCTGCCGGTCCTGATTGCCGCGGTGGAAGCGATTTCACACCCCGGTTTCAATCTGCAAGGCATCGAGGCGAGCACCAACCCCGCAGGCTTGCTCCTGATCGTAAACGGCCCGATCGTGCAGCGGCTCGACATGAACGCCGGCATCAATTGCATGGGCCATGGCAATTGGGCCAACGCCACGCTCGGACGCGCGCTGCGCTTGATCGTGCAGAACATCGGCAAAGTGCTGCCGGGTGAAATGGACCGTGCAACTCACGGACAGCCGGCGAAGTACACGTTCTGCTGTCCTGAAAACGAAGCGCAGAGTCCTTGGGAGCCTTTGCACGTCGAGCGCGGATTCAAAGCGGGTCAAAGCGCCGTCACGGTGGTCGCCGCAGAGGGAATGGTGAACATGAACTCGCACACCAAAGACGCCGGCGAGCTCGTGCGCGCAATTGCGGAAACCCTGCCGCGGCCGCCGAGCAACGACTATTGGATCGGCGGCGAGCCGTGGATCGTCGTGTCACCGGAGCATGCGGAGATACTCGCGCGCGGCGGTTACACCAAAGCGGAGCTCAAACGGGCGCTGTGGGAAACATCGAAAATGCCGGCGCAGCGCATGACGCCCATCGACTTCGAGCGCACTCGAATCGGCAGGCGCCCCGAACTGGGCGACATTACGCGCGATACGCTGCTGCCGATCTGCGCATCGCCCGAACGGCTGGGCATCTTGGTCGCGGGCGGCCCCGGCACGCACTCGGTTTACATTCCCGGATTCGGCTGCAGCGAATCGGCGACGCGCGAGATCGTTTGGTCGGCTTGAGCGCAGGTGCTCACCGCGACAGCGAGGCCTAAACATGAAACTGCGTGTGACCGTCGTGTTCTCGACTATGGCGCTGGCATGCACGGCCGCGGCGCAAAACTATCCCAACAAACCGGTACGCGTGCTCACTGCCGAGGTCGGGGGCACGGCGGACATCGTCTCGCGCTTGATCGCGCCCATACTATCGGCCAGTCTCGGCCAGCAGGTGGTCGTCGACAATCGCGGCGCGCTGGCGCCGGACATCGGCGCGCGCGCCAATGCCGACGGCTATACGATCACCGCATTCGGAAACGGCCTGTGGATTACGCCGCTGATGCAGCAGGTGCCGTACGATCCGCTGCGCGACTTTGCGCCCGTTACCTTGGCGCAAACTTCACCCAATATGCTGGTCGTGCATCCCTCGGTGCCGGTGAAGTCGGTCCAAGAGCTGATCGCGCTCGCCAAAGCAAAGCCGGGTGAGCTCAATTACAGCTCCAGCACCAATGGCTCGACGCCGCATCTTGCTGGAGAGCTGTTCAAGTCGATGGCCGGAGTGAACATCGTGCGCATCCCCTATAAAGGCGCGGCGCCCGCGATGAACGCGCTGATCGCGGGCCAAGTGCAAGTGATGTTTCCGGCAGCCGCGTCGGCCGCACCGCACATGGAAGCGGGCAGACTGCGTGCGCTCGGCGTGACGAGCGCTCGGCCGTTTCCGTTGTTTCCCGACTTGCCGACGGTAGCTGCAGCGGGCGTGCCCGGCTACGAATCCGGACAAATCTTGGGCGTGTTCGTGCCCGCCAAAACGGCGCCGGCTATCGTGGCCTTGCTGCATCGCGAAATCGTCCGGGTATTGAGCCGATCCGAAATCAAGGAAAAATTTCTATCGCTGGGCGTCGAGGCGGTCGGCAGCACGCCGGGTGAGCTCCACGACGCGATGCAATCGGAGATGAGCAAAATGGGCAAGATCTTGAAGGCATCCGGTATAAGCACGAATTGACGTATTCTCCGGCGCAAAACAACGGGGCGCATAGTGGCCATCAACGGTTTAGTCCTTCAAGGCGGCGGCGCGCTAGGCGCCTTCGAGCTCGGCGTCGTCGAATGCTTGCTCGACAGCGGCATCAGACCCGATGTGGTGTCCGGCGTGTCTATAGGCGCGATCAACGCGACGGTGCTGTGTGGAGCGCGCGGCGATCCCAAGCAAACCCTGCTCGGGCTGTGGGCGGATCTCACCACCATGAGCGTTCCATTCCAACTCGCGTACGTCAACGAGCGAGTATCGCTGTTCGGCAATCCCGGCATGTACTATCCCAGGACCGACTACCTGAACGTGCTGGGATGGACCAGCTTCTACGACACCGCACCTCTGCTCGCCACACTCGAGAAACATGTGAATTTCGAAAGGCTCGGTCCGGCGAATTTCGCCAAGGATCGAATCGGACGCGCGCCGCGATTGATTCTCACAGCCACCAATCTGGCAAGCGGCTTGTTGGAAAATTTCGACAGCAAGCGCATGCAGATCACGCCGGCACATGTGCGCGCGAGCGGCAGCTTGCCGCCCAGCTTCCCGCCCACGCCCGCGCCTGCCGAAGACGGCGCACAGCAGCTCTACTGGGATGGCGGCTTGTTCGACAACACGCCGCTCTCCAAAGTGATACACGCGCTGCAGGAGAGCGCCGATCCCGACAAGAGAATGTACGTAGTGAATCTTTTTCCCAATGCCGCACCGCTGCCTGTCAATATCGCGGAAGTCGCGAATCGCATGATGACTATCGCGTTCAGCAACAAGGCCGCGAAAGACCTGGAGCGCGCCCGCCGCACGCGCGAGGTGATTCTCTTCATCCAGGAGCTCGACGAGCAGATCGCGCGGCACCCCGAACTGCAGCCGCTCAAGGAGCACGCCGGATACAAAGCCGTGAAGAGCTACGCCGCCCCCATCGACATCGTCGAGATCACGAATTCCGACATCGGCGGCGCGTCGGATTTTTCGGCGGCCGGAATCGAGCGCCGCAGGGCGGCCGGCTACGAAATGGCGGCGCAGCAGCTGGCGCGCGCCAAACCGCGCTGACTACACGGCGCGGCGTACACAAACGCAGCACCGCACGCCTCGGCGCGCGTGCGCTCGGCGGCGCGGCGCAGCCGTCGAGCGATTTCGGCAACTCTCGAGCGCGCGATCTTTGACGGGCGCCCCAAATTTCTGTACAACGCACGCTCAACTTCACGAGGAAGCTATGCGAAACGTTTGCACTCACGGGGTGGCGATGGCCTTGGCCGCGCTGACAATGGCCGGTGCGTCTGGCCAGAACTATCCGGCGCGGCCGATCCGATTGGTCACCTCCGAAGCGGGGGGCGGCACCGACTTCGAATCGCGGCTCATTGCTCAAGGCGTATCTCCGGCGCTCGGGCAGCAGATCGTAGTCGAAAACCGGCCGAGCGCGCTGACCGGCGAAACGGTCGCCAATGCCGCGCCGGACGGCTATACGCTGCTGCTGAACGGCACGGGCTTTTGGCTCGCACCCCTGCTGCAGTCCACGCCCGCATACGATGCTGCGAAGGATTTCGCCCCGATAACGCTCGTCTCCACTGCGCCGCTCGCGCTCGTCGTGCATGCTTCCGTTCCGGCCAAGTCGGTGCGTGAGTTGATCGCTTTGGCGAAGAGCAAGCCGGGACAGCTCAATTACGGTTCGAGCGCTCCCGGTACTCCCAGTCACCTCGCCGCAGAAATGCTCAAGTCCATGGCGGGCGTGAACATCGAGCGCATCCCCTACCGCGGCGCCGGTCCAGCGATCACGGCTTTGGTTGCGGGTCAAGTGGAGCTCTTCTTCGGCGGCCCCGACGCAGTGGACCCGCACATCAAAGCCGGACGGCTGCGGGCGCTCGCCGTGACCTCTCCGAAGCGCTCGCCTTTGGTTCCCGGCCTGCCTGCAGTGGCGGAAGTGCTGCCCGGCTATGACGTGCAGCTCACGTACGGCATGTTTGCGCCGGCCGCCACTCCCGCTGCGATCGTGAGCAAGCTCAATCAGGAGATCGTCGCGTTTCTGAAGAAGCCCGAGACCAAGGAGCGCTTCTTGAAGAGCGGCGCAGAAGCGGTGGGCAGCTCGCCGGAACAATTAGGCGCGCTCGTGAAAGCGGATTTGCTCAAATGGGGCAAGCTGATCAAGCAGATCGGCGTCCCTAAAAACTAGCGCGACCGGCCGCAGGCTCACGGCGCGCGGCGAGACTGCGATCGGCTAACGCGTGCGCTTGCTGCTGCGGCTCATCATTCCGCCCGAGACGAGCAGCAGCGCGTTGGCCCAAAAGGTGGGCGGCAGCCCGAACGCGGATGCAATCGCGCCGAATACGATCGGGCTCACCAATTTGGTGAGCTGGTTGATCGTGACTTTCAAGCCCAGCGCCTCGCCCGATCGTCCGTCTCTGGAGCTGCCGAACATCAGCATGGTCACGATCGGCTGGCCGCATCCCATGCCGAGTCCGAAACTGAACGACAATGCGCCCAACATAACCGCGCTGTGGAAGAACGGTATCAGCGTGAGCGTGGTCGCGCCGACGTAGAACGCATACGCGAGCACGCCCTCTTCTTTGAAGCGCGCGATCAGTTTGGCGAGCACCAGGCGCACCACGAACGCCGCTGCCGAGTTCATCGCCAGCACGATGCCGATCAGCGATGCCGCCAGGTTGATGCTGTGCGCGTAGACCGGCAAGTAGAAGCGGTAGAGATTGGTGCCCGCTTGAAGCAAGCTGCCCGTGGCCAGCACGCGGCGCACATCGGGGGTCGCAAGCATCGCGCGCAAAGCTCCGCCGCTGCGTTTCGATGGCCGCGAACCCGCCGGGATCTCGCCTCGCTTCTTCGCCAGCATGCCGACCGGCACCAGGGTGAAGAACGACAGATAGAGACACGACACGGCGTGGCCCGCATGGTCGATCGAGAATCCGGCGATCAGCGGGCCCAGCAAATCGGCAGCGGAATTGGCCAAGCTGTAGTTGCTGAAATTCACCGCGCGGTTTTCGGGCTTGCTGAGCAATCCCACCAGGTTTTGGGTGGATACGTTGAAGAACACCAGCGAGAATCCGCTCATCGCGCCCGCTATGAAGATAGCCGGCAGGCTGCGCGCAAAGTAGGGGACCAGGAGCCCAAGGCCGGTGCCTGCCGCGCCGAAAATCAGCAGCCAACGCGAGCCGAAGCGATCCGCGAGCCGGCCTGCGGTGACCGCAAGCAGCATGGGGAAGAGCGAAAACGCGCCGGACAATAGGCCGATGGTTAGCGGCTGGGCGCCCAAAGTGAGCGCGTAAAGAACCAAAACGACCCGCGATGCAAAGACACTCGTGCCGTTGAGAAAGCTCAAGGCCAGCACGAAGTAAATGGACATCAGGATTGCGTGAGCACCAGCGCTGCGCGTAGCCCGGGATGGTTATCCGAGAGCTTCAGTATGCCTCCGTGCAGTCTCGCGACCGCGGCAACCAAGCTCAGCCCGAGGCCAACGCCGGGCGTGCCACGGCTTGCATCGCCGCGATAAAAGCGCTCGACTGCTTTCGGTTTGTCTACGTCGCTGATACCGGGCCCCTCGTCGCAAACCAAAATTTCCACGCCCCCGCTGCGGTCGTGATCGGCGGCAACGCGTATGGTGCCATGCTCCGAGTACTTGATCGCATTGTCGATCAGGTTGGCGATCGCTTGAGAGAGCAGCAGCGGATCGCCGCGCACCGCAAGGCGGCGCTCGGCTTGGCAGCACAACGTAAGTCCCTTGAGCTCGGCGGCGGGCTGGTAGAAATCGCCGACTTCGCGGGCAACCTTCGCCACATCCACCTCGACGAAGCCCGAGCGGCGTGCGCCGGTGTCGATGTCTGCGAGCCGCAGCAACGCGTTGAACAGCGCGATGACGCGATCGACGTCGGCGACCGCGTTCTCGACTTCGGCGTAGGTTTCTTCGATGGGCCGGCGCGTCACTACGAGCTCCTCGAGCCGCGACCGCAGCTCCGCGAGCGGCGTGCGCAGATCGTGTGCGATGGCGTTCGAGACGTTGCGCACGCCGTGCACCAGATGTTCGATCTGCTCCAGCATCTGATTCACTGTCTGCGCGAGCATATCGAGCTCGTCCGCCGTGCCCCGTATCGGCAGGCGCCGCGACAAGTCGCCTTTGACGATGGCGGTTGCAGTGTGGCTGATGGTGTGCACCTGCGCCAGCAGCATGCGGTGGATCAATATGCCGCCCGCAATGCCCAGCAGCAGAACCACCGTTGCCGCAGACGCCAGCCCAAACCAGAACAGCGACTCGAGCGATTTGAAGCGCGTGCTTTCGCGTCCGACCAGCAGCCGGTAGCCGCCCGGCAATAAGCTGTGCACCGCAAGCACGGTGCGTTCGCCGCCGCTGCCGCTCACGCTGACGGTATAGGTCCCGGCGGCGCCGGGAAGCTGCGCGGGCCAGGTGCTGAGATTGCCGGCAACGATGGCGCCGCTCGCATCCGCAAGCGCGATGACATTGTCGTTGGACTGTGCGCTCCTCAAACGCGTGGCGATCGCGAGCTGCAATGCATCGAGTCCGCTCTTCTCCAGCGTTTCAGCATAGGTTCGCGATTCTTCGTGGAGCAGATAGACGCGGCGCTCCTCGAAGTTCTGGCGCCAGGTGTACCATAGCGGCGTCGCGAACGCGCCGAGCACCAGAATGCTCAACAGAATGTATCCGAGCGCGAGATTGAGGGCCGAAAAATGAAATCTACGCATGGTCGGTGAGCATATAACCTACGTTGCGTATGGTGCGCAATAGCGGCGCCGCACCGCCGGCGTCTATCTTCTGGCGCAGTTTGCTGACGTGCACGTCGATGACGTTGGTCTGAGGATCGAAGCGGTACTCCCAGACATGCTCCAGCAGCATGGTCCGGCTCACCACTTGGTTGGCGTGGCGCATCAAGTATTCCAGCAGCTTGAACTCGCGCGGCTGCAAGGCGATGGGCTTTCCGGCGCGCGTGACTTTGCGCGCCAGCAGATCCATTCGCAGGTCGGCGAGCGACAAGCTCGTCGCGGCTTGATTGTCCGAAGAACGGCGATACAGCGCATCCACGCGCGCCAACAGCTCGCCGAACGCGAAGGGCTTCACCAAGTAATCATCGCCGCCCGCTTGCAAGCCGCGGATGCGCTCGTCGACGTCGGCGAGCGCGCTGAGGATCAGAATGGGTACGCGATTTCCGGCTTTGCGCAGCCGCGCTACGACCGTGAGGCCGTCTATTTCGCCCGGCAACATGCGATCGACGATCATGACGTCGTATTTTCGCGCAGCAGCGAGCGCCAGCGCTCGCTCGCCGTCGCTTGCATGATCGACCGCGTGCCCGGCTTGAGTCATCCCTCTCGTGACGAACTGCGAGACACGCTCGTTGTCTTCGACGAGCAAGACATTCATCATATGTCGGGCGCTAGCGGGTGCAGCAATGCCGCAGGTCCCTGCATGATAAGCGCAGCCAGCCGCCTAGACGCCGCGGGGCGGCGTTCCACGTGCGCTTAGGGAATTAAATTTTCTTAATTCGAACTCGCAAACGCGCAATTGGTCTACCCTGCGACGCTGCTTGTGAAGCGTGCGCAAACGCGAGTTGTGCGGGTCACGCTTCGGCATTTTTATCAACTCACGCAGGAACACGAGCATGTCGCCGGAAACCAATGCGATCGTGAAGTATGGCGGGGGCGGTTTCATCCTGGGAGCGATATTCGCTGTGCTATTCGCGGTGAGGTTCGGCTATCTGTACACCCACGACGATACGCAAAGGATCGCGCACACGCAGGTGGTCGAGGGTGAAACCGAAGTTTGCTACACGCAATTCAGAAAAGACCCGCGCTACGCCGAGAACCTGAAAACTCTCAAAGGGCTCGAGACCGTCAAGCGCGACGAGTTCATCCAGAAGGGCGGATGGGACAAGATGCCTGGCCAAGAACAAGGCGACACCGGCGTAAGCTCGGCATGCGCCGAACGGCTCGCGGGGTTGCCCACGTCCTGAGCGCGAGCGGGCTCGACTCTCTCAGCGCGCGCTGGGCGGAGCCGCCGGAACTTGCCGCCATCCCTCGCTGCACTGTGCAACGTACGGGTAATACGCTCGCGCCGACTCGCAGTAGTACCAGACGCCGCTCGACACCGGCGCCGACGGTGCGCTGGCAACCGGCGGGTAAGGGGCTGAAGCCGGCGGCGGGCCCGGACTGAACGGGCTAGGCGCAGCAGGTGCCGGCGGGGCGGCGGCTTCGATGCTGGGCGGCGGATTGACGACCGCGTAGCCGCCCGGAGCGCTCTCGTAATAGACGTTGTCCGCATAGTAGTACGGAACGCCGCTCACCGAAACCGTGGTATACGCAGGCGGCAAGGCCGGCACGACGATTCCGATCGGCGGCCTGACGACCACGAAGCGCGGCCCCGCTTGCTCGAACCAGACGCCGCCTTGAAAGAAGTACCGGCGCCGATTGAAGCCTATGGTCAGATAGCCCGGAGGCAGCGCGCCAACCGTATAGCCGATGACCGGATAGTAGTGGCCATGATTGTGCCGGTTGTCGAAGACCCAATGCCGCGTTTGGTACGATCTGCCGAATTCGCGCTCGCGCCGGTCGTAGCGGTCCTGCGCCGCCGCGAACGCGCATGCGCATGAAAGAGCAACCGCTAGCAAAACGGTCACAGGCGCGCTGTTAGATTGTTTCATGGCCAGTCCTCGTCGTGATCAGCGCTCCGGGCGGTTGGCCGAGCGCAGGTCCGCAGAATCGGGGCGCCGGTCCGGTGCGAGCGCGGCGCGCGGCAGCGGTGCAATGATGGTGACAATCCGCGCATCGGCGAGTTTCCGCTGCTGGGGCGTGAGCACGGCATACAACGCTTTTGCCGAGCGCGAGATATCTTCGAGCGCAGTCGCATGGTTGCGTGCGGAATCCGCGGCGCGATCGATATGCTCGATGGCATCGGCGTCCGTCGCGCCTTTGCTTTCCGCGATGGCGCGCGCGCGTTCGCGCGCCAAATCTCCTGCGTATGCGCGCACTTGCTCGGCGAATGCATTCCACGACGCGCGCTGCTCGGGTTGAAGCTCGAGATCATCCTGCAGCAGCGAGAGCCGGTACTCGATGTCCGCGTAAGCTTCGGCACCGGCTTGTGGAGCCCGCCGCGCGGGCTTTGCGCACCGCGATTGGCGCGTGACGCTCCGAATGGTCCGCCCGGTCCCGCGCCGCCGCGCCCGCCGAACTGGGCGCTTGCGGCGGTCGCGCATGCCAGCGCCAGCACAAGCGCAAACGCGCGAGCTACAGACATAGCGTAGACGTCCGAGATTTGCGAGCTGTCACTCTAGCCTCGCCGGCCGCGTGTTGCTGAACGAATGTGTTACGAAATGTGTCGCCGTTCGTTGCAATACCGCTGCGACGCGCGGCTTCATCGAATGCGGCGCGCATAGGGCATCGCAAGCGCAATGCTGAGCATTGCAGCCGAGCCTGCGATGGCCATGACTATCACGGCCCAGCGCGGTCCGAAGGGCGCGGCCAAAGCGCCTATGAATATGCTGCCGATGGTGACGAGCAGCTGATTCATGTTGAACAGCGCCAGCGTGCGGCCGCGCAGCTCGGCGGGGGAGTACGATTGGATGATGGTCTGCACGAGCGCGTTCGCATGCACATGGCATAACCCTACGAGCGTCATCAGCAGCAACGAAAGCGTATAGCTCGACGACAGCGCGAAGGCGACCAGCACCACCCCGTAGAGCGTCGAAAAGCACAGCATCAACACTCCGCGCGGCAGCCGATGGCCTGCCGAGGCGATCAGCGTCGCGCTCATCAACGCCCCCGCGCCCATTGCCGTCAGCATCAGCCCTTGCCCCGTGGCTCCCACGCCGAGCAAGTCGCGGGCGAATACCGGAAGCAGCGTCGTGAACGGCACCATCAGCAGGGATACGGTCATCGTGCATAGCAGGCCGGCTCGCACCGGTTCGCTGCGCCAGCTGAATTGCCAGCCTTCGACGATGCTGTCGATGAAAGAACCGCTGTGGGTCCCGGGCCGCACGTTCGCGTGCTGGTCCGCCTCGCCGATCTGCACAGTCCAGCGCGTCGCCATGAACAGGAACACCGCCTGGACGGTGAACGCCGCTGCCGTGCTGGACAGCGCGATCAACGCGCCTGCCAATGCCGGGCCCGTGATGCGCGCCACATTGAACAGCAGCGACCCGAACCCTATCGCATTGGTGAGGTATTCCGGTGGCACGGTATCGGACACCATCGCGGCGCGCGCCGGCTGCTGAAACACTTGCACGACGGCGGCCAAGAACGCGCTGACGTAGACGTGCCAGGGCTGCACGAAACCGGAGAATACGAGCGCTGCCATGATCGCGAACACGACGCCATTCAAGCTCTGCGCCAACAGCAGCTGCCCCTTGCGCGAGTAACGGTCGGCTGCGCTCCCCGCGATCGGGGAGAGCAGCAGAAACGGGATGATTTGTATGCCCCTGACCAGACCCAGCTGAACGGCAGAGTTGGTGAGCTGATAGATGAGCCAGCCGCGGCTTACTTCGTCCATCCACGTGCCGAGATTGCCGAAGAGTTGTGCGCCAGACAGCAGCCGGTAGCCGCGATAGCGCAGCGCCTCGAAAGGCCGCCAGCGCAGCACCGCGCTCAGCGAAGCTTCACGGCGCGAGCGACGCGTCACGGCGTTTCACGGATATCCGATTCCTCGCAGGATTATGTGTTCGCATGGACGGTGAACAGGTGCGGCGCCCGCCGTTCGATTCGCGAGCGCATGCGGCGAGCGCTGGCGGGCGTGGTCGAGTGTAGCACACGCACATCGAATGCCGCGCACGCTCAGTCGCGCGCCTTCACGATCACCTTCCCCGTCATATACGGATGCACGGCGCAGACGTAATCGTAAGTACCCGGCGTTGCGAACGTGCGGCTGAAGCTTGCCCCCGGCAGCAATACGTCGATGCCGGCCGCGCCGTCTTTGTAGGCCAGGCCGTGAGGAGCGCCGTCCTCGTTGGTCCATGTGACGCGCTCGCCTTGCACGATGGTGGCCATTGCCGGAGCGAACGCAAAATTCGCGATCGACACTTTTGCGCCGGTGCTCGCGGCCGCGTTGCGCTGGACGGCGACTTTGCGCGGCGCGCGCCCAACGGGGATCGACTTCGTTTGGCCGCTCGGCAAATCGACGATGGTCAAATCGTTCGATCCTTCGTTGGTTACGTAAATCGTTTTGCCGTCGGCGCTCGGCGCCATCCAATGCGGCTGCTTTCCTACGGCGATCGAGCGCAGCGGAGCGTTGGTCGCAGCGTTGAACAGCAGCAATTCGCCGGGACCTTGCACCACGACCGTGCCGGCGGTTGCGCCGCGGAACAGGCTCGCGATGTGCGGCGAAACTCCGGTCGGAATCTGCGCGACGAACTCGTCTTTGGCGGGATCGAGCACCTGGACCGCGTTCACGCCCGCGACGGTCACGTACAGCGCTTTTCCATCGAACCCGAACTCCACGTCGCGCGGCGGCTTGTCGAGCGCTATGGTGCGCGCCACTGCGCGCTTGGCCAAATCGATCTTGACCAGCGCGAATTTGTCCGGCTGCTGCGACGATACGTACGCGAGCTTGCCGTCGGCGCTGATGGCTATGGTGTGCGGCTTGGGAACCGGCAGCGTCGCGACGACAGCGGCGCGCGCGGTATCGATGAACGCAATTCGATCCTCGCCGTATACTGCCGCCAGCAGCATGCTGCCGTCGGGATACATCGTCAAGCCATGTGGCGTCTTCCCCACCTCTATGGTGCGCGTAACGCGATCGGTCGCCGTATCGATAGCGCTGAGCGACGAGGAGTTTTCGCCGCTGACGTACGCCGTGCGGCCGTCCGGCGCGATCGTGATCCCGTGCGGACCCGCGGCGACTGGAATGGTGCCGATCACGGCGGCGGCTTGGGTGTCGATCACGCTCACTGTATTGTCCTGAAAGTTGCCGACGTACGCCTTCGGGCCCGCGGCGGCAGCAGCAAGGCTGACGATCGTGGCGATCAAACCCCACAGCGAGTAGAGCAAAGCGTTCAGAGGATGCGGCATGTCGTTCTCCTATAGAGGCAGTTAGCCGGGTGCGCCAAACCAGCGTCCGGTGTCGCCCATACCGGCGCCGCAGTGTGTTTATTCCCGCGGGAATAAACACGCTGGGCGGGCGGTAAGCTGCGAAGAAAGGGCGAGGCCGTGTCGGACGAGAACCGTTTCGAGCATCTGGTGTTGCCGCACCTCGACGCAGGCTACAACCTCGCGCGTTGGCTGGCCGGCGATGCGCACGATGCAGAGGACGTGCTGCAGGAGGCCTGCATGCGCGCGCTGAAGTACGTGGCGGCGCTGCACGGGCGCGATGGCAAAGCCTGGTTCCTGACCATCGTGCGCCATGCGTTTTACGACTGGTGCCGGCGCAATCGGCGCGGCGACGTTGCCATCGAAGACGCGCCCACGCTCGGAGCGGGCGCAGCGCCGGAATGCTTCGAGCCGGAGCACGCCGCAGCGCGCAGCTCGCAATCCAAGCTGCTCGCTCGAGCGCTGGCGGAGCTGCCGCTCGCCTATCGCGAAGTTCTGATTCTGCGCGAGCTCGAAGATTTCTCGTACAAAGAGATCGCGCGCATTACCGGCGTTCCTATCGGCACGGTCATGTCGCGGCTGGCGCGCGCGCGGCGCTGGCTGCAGCGCTCCGGCCTCGTCCAGGCGGCGCAGTAGGTGCGAAAACGATCATGAATTGCAACGAAGCCGAAAACCTGCTCAGCGCTCATGCCGATGGCGAGCTCGATGGGCTGCGCCAGCACGCGATCGAAAAACACTTGCGTACCTGCGGCAGCTGCGCCGCAAAGCATCAAGACGTGCTCGCGCTGCGCGAGCGCGTCCATGCCGAAGCGCCGTATTTCGGCGCGCCGCCCGAATTGCGCTTGAGCCTGCGGGCGCGGTTCGCGGGCGCGCGGCCCACAGTGCGCACCAGGTTTTCCCAGTGGCGCTGGTTCGCCAGCGGTGCGCTTGCGGGCTGCATCGCGACGCTGCTCGTATGGGCGTCCGGCATTGCGCTTTGGAATTGGCGCGCCAACGAAGACGTGGCCGTCGAAGCGGTGGCGAGCCACGTGCGCGCTACGCTCAACAATCACTTGCTCGACGTCGCTTCATCGGACACCCACACCGTGAAACCGTGGCTTTCGGCGAGGCTGGACTATTCGCCGCCGGTGCAGGACTTCGCGAGCGAGGGGTTCCCGCTGCAAGGGGGCCGCATCGACACTCTCGACAAGGAGCCCGTGGCGACGCTGGTCTATCGCTATCGGCTGCACAACATAGACGTGTTCGTCCGCCCGGCGTTCGCTCACGCACCGACACAGGCCCGCGCCTTGCGCGGCTTCAATATTGCGCATGCGAGCGCGGCGGGTATGGACTGGCTGGCAGTTTCCGACGTGAGCCCCGATGTGCTTCAGGCCTTCGTCCAGCGGCTTGCGCAACAAGGCGGATCGCGCTGAGCCCGGTGTCGCAGCGCGCTATCGAAGCCGAGCGCCGCTCGCGACGAGCTATTCGACCTTGATTCCCGCTTCGCGAATCACCTTGCCCATGCGCGCGATCTCGCCTCTGATCATCGCGGCGAATTCCTGCGGCGAATCTGCGACGACATCCAGCCCTGCTTTCAACAGCTTTTCTTTCGCCTCGGGGCGATTCAGCACTCGCGCGATTTCTTGATTGAGCCGTTGAACGATGGCGCCTGGCGTGCCGGCGCGCGCCAATATGCCGAGCGTCTGGACGGCTTCGTATCCGGGCACACCGGACGCGGCCACCGTCGGCAAGTCCGGAAACTGCGGCGAGCGCTGCGCGCTGGTGACTGCCAAGGCGCGTATCCGTCCAGAGTGCACCTGCGCGGCGAGTGAGCCTGCGCTGCCTATGATCACCTGCACCTCGCCTGCCGTGAGCGCGATCACCGCGGGGCCCGCTCCTTTATAGGGGATGCGCGTCAGCTTCACACCCGCCATCGCGTTGAACAGCTCCGGCGCCAGATGCGAAATCGAGCCGCTCCCGCCGGAACCGTAATTGAGCTTGCCGGGATTGGCGCGCGCCAGCGCGATCAGCTCCTTGACGGTCACCGCCGGGACGGATGGATGCACCACGACAAGGCACGGCGAGCTCGTGGCGAGTGTAACAGGCGCGAAATCTTTGAGAGCGTGTCATAGGGCGTGTTCTGCATGAGCGGCTGCAGCCACAGCGTGCCGCCATAGGCGATCAGGGTGTAGCCGTCGGGCGACGATCTCGCGAGGATCTCGGCGGGGATGATCACGTTTCCCGAGCGGTTGTCGACGACGACTTGCTGTCCCAAACTCGCGGCCAGCCCCGGAGCGATGATGCGCGAGACCAGATCGCCTGCACCGCCGGGATCGGAAGTGATGATGCGCAGCGGGCGCACCGGGTATGTCTGAGCGAACACAGCGGCATCATGCGCGAGCGCTGCAAGCGAAAAAGCGCACAGGAGAGGCAGTGTTTTCATCGACGTCGGTGCCGATTGATCGTATGACGCGCGCTGGCGCGTTCGAAGGCGCGCGCAGTGTAGCATAGCGCGCTGCGCATCTCGTTCAATGCCGGCGACCTCCTGCCTGGCGCAGCGGTTCGCGCCAGTCGCCGCAGCGCACATGAGCGTCGCGCAAAAGCGCTCGGGTCGGCGCGGGTATGCAGCGTGACGGCAGATGGTTGGCGCGCGCGGTCAACGAGGCAGGCGTGCCAGAAATGCGAGGACTTTCCGGTTGAACGCTTCCGGCTGCTCCCATGCGATGGAGTGGCCCGCTTCGACCACGATATCGAACTGCGCTTTCGGAATGCGTGCGGCCCACGTTCTCATCATCGCGGGCGGCGCAACGAGATCCGCGCCGCCCGCCAGCACCAAGGTGGGGACGCCGATCTTCGCCAGATCTGCGTAGGTGTTGCCGCTGCGCAGGCCCAATGCGGGCGCGCCCGGCTGGCGCGCGCTGCGCGAAATTTCGATCCAGCGCGCAGTGCCTTCGGCATTGGCGCCGCGGTACGACGCGCCGACATCTTGAAAGACGCGCGGCAGCTTTACATCCGCAGGCGCGGCAATGCGTGCGCTGAAGTCCACGAGCTCTTTCTCTTTGCGGCTGCCAATGCACGAGCCGATCACCAGGCTGCGCAAACGATCCGTGCGCCACGACGCATAATCGAGCGCGATCAACCCGCCGCCCGCCACTGCGACCAAATGGAACGGCGGCAGCTTCATGTGCTCGAGGAATGCGTCCAAGTCGTCGGCACCCGTGACTTCCCTGGGGCCGGTTTGCGGATCGAGCGTGCTGCGGCCCCAACCGCGCCGATCCGGCGCGATCGTGCGATAGCCGGCCTTCGAGAACGCCTCGATCTGTGGCTCCCAGCTCACGCTGGTGCCGGTCGTTGCATGCAGCAACACGATCGGCTCTCCAGTGCCGCCCGTGTCGCTGTAATAAAGCCGCACGCCGGGAATATCGGCGTAATTGCCGTTGGGCAGTTCAGCGCTCATGTGCTATCGCCTTTCGATCTCGTTGCTGTTTGAATTATCGGACGGTGCGATGCGGCGCACGAGTGCTCCCGGGTTGATTTGCGCCACTCTGCGCGGCCGAGACACTGGGGCCGCGGACCTGGCAAGTCCGGCAGCATTCGTCGCGCTGCGTGCGTCACGGCTGCGCGTGTCGATCATGTAAACTCGCTGGACTTTCGCCGTCGCTGAAGGGAGCGCAGATGGAATTCGGTATCACCTGGGCGAACGTAAGCAACATCGACTACGTCACCCGCGCCGAAGAATTGGGCTATACGCATCTGTGGGTGACGGACAGCCAGATGATACGCTCGGATTGCTTCGCGGTGCTTACGCTGGCTGCGCTCAACAGCCGCAAGATGAAGCTGGGCACCGGCGTCGCCGTGCCTGGGCTGCGGCTTGCGCCGGTGTTGGCGAATGCCGTGGCAACCATCAACCGCGTTGCACCGGGCCGCGTATTCCTCGGCATAGGGACGGGCAATACGGCGATGCGCCTGCTCGGGCGGCGGCCCATGCGGCTCAAGCCATTCGCCGAGTACGTCAAAGTCGTCAAGGGGCTGTTGCGCGGCGAGCAAGTGGATTATCCGGATGGTGGTGTGAGCCACAAAATCCAATTCTCACGGTTGGAAAAGGCTTACATCAACATCGACGACCCGATTCCCGTTTACGTCGCGGCGGACGGACCCAAGACGCAGGCGCTCGCCGGCGAGCTGGCCGATGGACTCACGACGACGCTCATCCCGCACCCCGAAACCGTAAAGCAGATCATGGCCAATGTGCGGCAAGGCGCCCAGCGATCCGGCAATTCGCTGGACGATTTCCATCTGTCCGTGCGCGGCAAAGCAGTGGTATTGGCGCTTGGCGAGCCGGTCGACTCGGATCGCGTCGTCAACGATTTCGGTCCCGCTTTCATGTCCATGGTGCACAAGCGCGTCGACCGCTATCTAGAAACGGGTGAGGAGCCTCCGGATTTCCTGAGACCGATCTGGAGAGATTATCTGGACTTCCATATGCAGCGGCCGCCGGAGCTGCGCCAGCGCATGATGCACGAGACACACGAAGTGTTCGTCAATCCGCAGGAACGGCGCTTCATAACGCCCGAGATGATCAAAACCTTCTGCATGGTGGGACGGCCCGAACAGGTCGTCGAGCAAATCCTCGATTTGGAAAAGCTCGGCGTGCGTCAGGTGAAATGCAATTTTCCGCCGGATCGCGCGCGCGAGCTGATGGAGGATTTCTCGAAAAACGTGATCCAGCGCATGTGAGCCGGGCTGCGACTACTGCAATAGCTGGATATGAGCGGCCTTGATCACTTTGCCGAGCCGCGCGATTTCGGCCGCGACGCTCGAAGCTAGGCGCTCCGGCGTGCTGCCGATGGTTTCGGCGCCGTCGGTCAGGAATTTTTCCTTGACCTCCGGCCGCGCGATCGCTTTGACGACTTCGTCGTGGATTCGAGCGATGATGGGCCCCGGTGTTTTGGCGGGAGCGAACATCGCGTAGATTTGCACCGACTCATAGCCCGGCAATCCCGATGCGGCAATGGTTGGCAGACCCGGCATGAGCGCAGAGGGCTGTGCACTGCCGATCGCGATCGCCCTGAGCTTGCCGGCTTTGATGCTGGGTGTGAGCGCGGGCGCGCTGTTGAACATGAGCTGCACTTGTCCGCCGCGCAAAGCGATCACGGCCGGACCGCCGCCCTTGTATGGAACGTGCACCATATCGATGCCCGCCATGTACTTGAACAGCTCTCCTGCCAAATGTGAGCCCGATGCGGGCCCGGTAGACGCATAGTTCAAGCCGCCGGGCTTGGCCTTGGCGAGCGCAATGAGCTCTTTCACCGTTTTTACCGGCAGCGACGGATGCACGACGAGGATGTTCGGCGAGCTCGACACCATCGTGATCGGCGAAAAATCGCGCAGCGGATCGTAAGGCGATTTGCCGAACAAGGGCGAGATCCAATGCAGGTTCGCGGTGAGCAGCACGGTGTAGCCGTCGGGCGGGGATTTCGAAACGATCTCCGATCCCAGCGTGCCGCCGGGACGATTGTCGACGACCACTTGCTGTGCCAGCGGTGCCGTGATTTCCTGCGCGATGACGCGCGAAGTGAAATCGGTGCCGCCGCCGATCGAGCCGGTCACGATACGGATGGGTCTGCTCGGGTAGTCCTGTGCGGCGCAGATCGCAGGTGCAATGGCTGCGGCACAGGCAATCACGAGCGCTGACGCACGGCGCCGCGCAAGTTCGGTTCGAGGGTTCATCATTTCGCCAATGCGAAGGATTCTACTCGGGGCGTATGCCGCGTTCCTTGATGACTTTGCCCCACTTGGCAGTCTCCGATTTTACTGTCGCACCGAGCTCTTCGGGAGAGCTGGCGACGACGTCCATTCCCAGATTTGCCAGCCGCTCCCTGATTTCGCTGCGGGTGAGGAAGCGCACAGTCTCGTCGTGCAAACGGGTGATGATGATCTTGGAGCTCCCTGCGGGCGCAAACAGGGCGTTTTGCGACGTGGATTCATAACCGGGCAAGCCCGATGCCGCCGCCGTCGGCAGACCGGGCGTAAGGGGCGACGGCTGCAGGGTCGCCACCGCAAGCGCCCGCAAGCGGCCCGCTTTGACGTGCGGCATCACGGAGTCGACATTCGTGATCATCATCTGCACGCGTCCTCCGATCAGGTCGTTCACGGCAGCGCCGGTGCTCTTGTACGGAATGCGCGTGATGTTGACGCCGGTCATCGCTTTGAACAACTCGGGCGCGAGGTGATTCGTACCGCCGGTCGTGGACGAAGAATAGTTGAGCTCGCCGGGGCGCGCCCTGGCGAGCGCAATCAGCTCCGCGACGGAGTTTACCGGCAGCGATGGATGGACCACGATCACGTTCGGCGTCGTCACGGCGAGCGTGACCGGTGCGAAGTCCTTGACGGGGTCGTACTTCGTCGTGAAGAGCAGCGGCAAAATCCAGACGGGCGGACCCAGAAATAGCAGGGTGTATCCGTCGGGAGTCGCCCTTGCGACCGTCTCGCAGGCCTGCATCGCGGTGCGGCCGTCCGCGACGATCGATTGCCCCAGCGCGGGTGAGATACCTTGCGCGATCATACGGCCCACCGTATCGGCGACGCCTCCCGGCAAGGGTATGATCATGCGGATGGGTTTGCTTGGGTAATCCTGTGCGCTCGCGACGCAGCTGCACATCGAGAGCGCGGCAATCAAGTATGTTCGCGACCGATCATGCAATGCAGGGCCCCTCCGAAACGGGGCATCGTAGGATGCGAGGCTTGGCGTGTCAACGCGGATGTCGAGCGTGCGGCAGTGTCGTGAGGACGTGATGATGAGCGACAGCGTACTGGTTTTCAACCCCGCGGCTTCGTACGATACGCGGTCATTCGCACCCAAAGTCGTTGCCGATTTGCATGGAACGACAGTCGGGTTCCTCGACAATACCAAACCCAACTTCAGTTATTTGGCTGAAGCGCTCGGCCACACCTTGGCGCAGCGCTACGGCATCGCCCGCTTCCTCGTCCGGCGCAAGCGCTATGCGACCGTCCCCGCTCCGGCCGCGCTGATAAGCGAGCTGTGCGAGCAATGCGATGTGGTCGTCACCGGCTCCGGCGATTGAGGATCTTGCACGTCGTGGAGTATCCACGACGCGATAGAGGCTGCAAAGCTCGGCGCTGCCGCGCTCACTGTTTGCTCCAGCGCTTTCACCGAGCTCGGGCGCGCGCAGGCTCGAGCGCTCGGCTTTGCCAACCTGCCGATCGCCGTGGTGCCCCATCCATTCGGCGCGTGCAGCGTCGAGCAGATACGCGATATGGCCGGCAGCACCGCCGCCGACATCGCTGCGCTCGTAGGCGAGCCGGTGCGAGGCAATGCCTCGCCAGCGACGCTCGAGCGCACTGGGGCCGATCTCATCGAAGCGCCCGAAGAGGCGAGTGCGCTCAATGAATACTTCATCGAGCGCCAATGGAGCGACGGATTGCCCGTGATCGCGCCGACTGAATCGCGGGTCGCAGCGATGCTCCAACACAGCCGGCGCGGGCGTCGCGATGCGATTGCAAAGCTGGCGCCGGCATATGGCGCTGCTACAGTCGAACGCATTGCAGCCAATGCGGTGATGGCGGGCTGCCGTCCGGAATATCTGCCGGTGCTGATTGCAGCCGTCGACGCGCTGAGCGCGGAAGAATTCCATCTGCAAAGCATCCAAGCGACGACCAATCCCGCAGCGGTATGGCTGATCGTCAACGGCCCCATACGAGAGCGGCTTGCGATAAACGGCGCCGGCAATTGCCTGGGCCAGGGAGCCAGAGCCAATGCGGCGATCGGCCGAGCGGTGCGTTTGATCCTGCAGAATATCGGCGGTGCATTTCCCGGCGCTATCGATCGTTCGACCCAGGGTCAGCCCGGCAAGTACTCGTTCTGCTGCGCCGAAAACGAAGCCGCGAGTCCCTGGGAGCCGCTGCATATCGAGCGCGGCTTCGATTCAGCGCGCAGCACCGTCACCGTCGTCAGCGCGACCGGCACGACGAATATGACGAGCGGCGCCAAAGATCCGCACGATTTGCTGCGAGTCATTGCGCGCACGATGGCGATGCCGACGAGCTTGGAATACATCTACGGGGGCGAGCCGTGGCTGATTCTGTCGCCCGAGCATGCGGAGATCTTGGCGCGGTCCGGCCTGAGCAAAAACGAAGTGAAGCGGCAATTGTGGGAGCAAACCCAGCTTGCCGCGGACGCGCTCGCAGCGAAAGACTTGGCCCGCGCAAGAAACAATCGCAAGGGCGAGCTCGGCGACATCACGGGCGAGACTATCCTGTCGCTCGCCCGCGAGCCGCAAGATATCGGCATCATCGTAGCGGGTGCGGCGGGCATTCATTCGGTGTACTTGCCCGTGTTCGGTCCTTCGCGCTCGGTGACGCGCTGTATCGAATGATCGCTGCAATGGCGAGGCTGCGCGAAGCCTCCAGCAATCGGGTCGATCACGGAGCGTATGATCCGACATGCCCGGCGTTCTTGACTGCGAATGACCGCCCACCGATAATCCGCGACACCACCCGTACTGCAGCCCTGATTGGAGGCGCCATGAGCTTGACCGTTCGCAAGCTGTCCTATGCTTTGGGAGCAGAAATCGGGGGCGTCGACTTCGGTAAACCGCTGCCCAGCGAAACCTTCCGGGAAGTCCATCGCGCGTTTCTCCAGCATTCGGTTCTGCTGATTCGCGGCCAATCGCTCGATCGCCAGCAATTCGTTGCATTCAGCCGTCGCTTCGGCAAGCTCAAGGCCGACAACTCTCGTGCCGCGGAAGGTTTCGCTGAAATCCAGACCTTGATCAACGAACCGCGGCTGGATAGTGCGCCGGATCCCGACTACAACGGATCGGATTGGCATTCCGATGTTACGTATCGGATCGACCCCACGATCATTTCGATATTGAAGGCGATCGAAATTCCGGAGGTCGGCGGCGACACGCAATTCGCCAATATGTATCTCGCGTACGAGACGCTTTCGGACGGAATGAAGAAGCTGATCGATGGGCTCGAAGGCGTCCACATGCAGCAGGAAAAGGACTTGGATCATTCCAGTCCCGAGCGGCTGGAGGCGTCGCGTCGCGAGCAGTGTGCAGCTCATCCCGTCGTAAGAGCTCACCCGGAAACCGGCCGCAAATCGCTGTTCATCGGCGACAAGGTAATGATGTTCGCAGGAATGACCCCCGAAGAGAGCCGGCCACTCATCGATTTCCTCCGCAGTCATGCGCGGCGTCCGCAATTCATCTATCGCCATCGCTGGCAAAAGGACGATTTGCTGATATGGGACCAGCGCTGCACCAATCACAACGCGATTGGCGATTTCGATCGCCGCCGCGAGTTCCGGATCATGGACAAGACAACGGTTCCCGGTCCAGTCGTTGGGCGCCGCTACTCGGAGATCGGAGACGTGCGCAATCTAACGCACGGTTTCACCTACTACTGACGGTGGTGAAACGGCGCATGCCAATTCGCGTCGCGGCAATTTGCGCATTAGGCGCGATCGCCGCAGCGCCGCTGTGCCAAGCGCAAGACTATCCGAGCAGGCCGGTGCGTATCGTCACGTCGTCGGTGGGCGGCGGCAGCGATTTCATTTCACGGTTGCTCGCACAGGGAATCTCCGGTCCGCTCGGACAGCAGGTGGTCGTTGAGAATCGCCCGAGCGGCATCATCATCGGCGAGACGGGAGCGAAGGCTGCGCCCGACGGCTATACGCTCATCATCTTCGGCAACGGGTTGTGGGTGGCGCCGCTGCTGCAGCCCAACGTCCCCTACGATCCTATCGGAGATTTCGCGCCGATTTCAGTGGTCACGCGCCAGCCCAATGTATTGGTCGTCCATCCGGCGCTGCCTGTCAAATCCGTAAGCGATTTGATCGCGCTCGCCAAAGCGCGGCCCGGCGCGTTGAATTACGCGGGCGGATCGTCCGGCTCTTCGGTGCATTTATCCGCCGAGCTCTTCAATAGCATGGCCGGAATCAAGACTACGCGCATTCCCTACAAGAACGTCGGGGTCGGTTATGTCGACTTGATGGCAGGCAACGTCCAATTCACATTCGCCACGACGTCGGTCCTCCCGCACATCAAGTCCGGAAAGCTGCGTGCCCTCGGCGTCACGAGTCCCGAGCCCTCTGCGGTATTGCCCGGCGTTCCCGCCGTCGCGGAGTTTCTGCCGGGCTACCAGTTGGATTCGATCTACGGTGTGCTCGCACCCGCGAAAACGCCGCCGGCGATCATTGCGCGATTGAATCGCGAAATCGTGCAGTTCCTGTCCACGCCCGAGGCGAAGGCGCGCGTTCTCGCCACCGGTTCCGAAGCGGTTGGCAGTACGCCCGAGCAGTTCGCGGTCCGCATCAAATCCGAAATGACCAAGATGGCGAAGATCATCAAAGACGCCGGCATAAAAGAGGATTGAAGCCGAGTCACTCCGGCTCGTGCGAAGTCCTGCGGTCGAAGGCGGTAAATTGCGGCGCTGCACCGTAAGCGCTGCAATCGAGCGCGTTCTTGGCGCCGCTACGCTGCTTGAGGCTCTGAAGTTCGAGCCTGCAGCCCTTGTTTTTCCATGACCGACTGCAGAACTTCGTAGTAAGTCCAGCCATTGATGCGCGTTTTGCCGAGAAAGATCGTCGGCGTGTTGGTGATCCCGATGCTGCGCGCTTGGTTGACGGCGTCCAAGGCGCGTCGCGCATACATGTGCTCGGCAAGCGCGAGCTCCATCTCTTCAGGATCGAGTCCCACCCGCTCGGCGGCTTCGGTGAGCGTCTCGATGTCGGCGATGTCGCGGCCCTCGGTCCACATCAGGTCGTAGACCGCAGTCTTGAAGGCAAACTGCCGGCCGCGGTCGAGCGCAAATTCGAGCGCTTCGAAGGCGAGAAAGCTGTAATGGCGCTTCTCGGGAATGCGGATGCGATCGTATTGCTCGGGCGCCATGTCTTTGATCCAGGCATGCAGCCGCTCCTTGCGCTCCGGGCTGCGCGCACAAGGCGTGCCCTCGGGCGGGGTTTCGGGGTGCAGCCAGTGTGGGCGCCAGAGGGGCTGTAGATCGTAGTCGCGAGCCAGGCGGTCGATCTGCTCGACAGCCAGGAAGCTGTAGGGGCATACGAAATCGGCAAAAACGACGACTCGAAAAGGTTCTGCGGATGCCGTGCTTGCGTTCATGGGATCTCCTTAGGACACTATAGGGCTCGCGCCATGGCTTCAGCTGCTTCGACAGACAAACCTTCGCCCGTGATCCCGCCCTCGTGGGCGTCGCGGTCGAAGCTGAGAAACGCTACCGTCGCGCCGTGTGCGCCGCTCAACAGAGGCGTCGCAGGCTGCTCGCCGTGCACGTAGCGAAAGCCGGGCGGACCGATTTCCTGCCCTTCGACCAGCAGCGAGCCGTCCAGCACCACTTCATAGCGGCCGTACTCGGGCGCGGGCATGGCAAGCGACGCATGTGCCGGTACTTGGGTGAGCACCGCGGCGGGACCGTAATCCGGCGGCATCAGAAGCTTGAAAGCTCCGTTCTCCACGTTGGGCAGCGGCTGCCACTCGCAATCGGAAGCAAGCGAAGCGAAAATGCGTCCCCGCAAATTGATTTGGCGGCGCGCGTCGCGATTGGCCATCGAAATGATCCCGCCCGCTTTGGGATGCAGCACCAGCATGTCGTGGCCGCCCGACACCGCAAACGGTCCATACGGCATATTGTGATCCGTGTAATGGAGGGCCAGGCCTTCGAGGTGCTTTACGCCGCGCGGGAAGTCCATCGCTCCGTTCAGCAACAGCTGAAACTGCGACGTCAAATGCATGTGTGCGTAGACCGACGGACAATCGTCGAAGCGAAAACGCAGCGCTTCCGGTCCGCGGTCATCGCCCGAGAGCAGCACCTGACACGCGAAGGTGACCCCTTCGGTCGCGCTGCGCTTCCACGGCGCGTTGGCACTGTCGACGACATAGCACTTCCGCATATTCCGCCACTCCCGGTCCCCCTGATCGCGAGCCGGCCGCGCGACTTGGATCAGGGAAGCGGCAAGCTTATCACCTTGTGCCTGTAGGTCCCAAGTCCGAGCGTTGCCGGACGGTCGCGCTGCGCGTATAAATACGCGCTTGCCATCACGCCGCGCGCCGTCGCGCGCTTCGGCATGGGTCACAGATGATCATCGATACACGGTTTCGTCCGCCGGACACAGGTTTTCTGAAGCTCGAGGCCTTCTCGCGCGATCCCTGGCCCAAGCGCTGCCGAAGCGCTCGCCGAGCGTTCGCATCGTGTGATTGCGTGCTCGCTATAATTGGCGCGGGCTGCCGCCCACGCGTATTGGGCGAACACACCGATTGCGTGCAGTGGCTGGTCTGCCCGCCGGGTTGCGCGAGTATGTGGCGTGCTGGACGCGCGCGCGCGACCGCGCCGCGCGCCGATCCGTGATCGACCGTGGACGACAGCATGATTGTGGCTAACAACGGCGCGGTCGCCCTGATCTGGCTGGTCGGCGCAGCAAGCCCGGGGGTGGCGCCGGCCCAGGACTATCCCAGCAAGCTCATCCGGCTCGTCACCGCCGAGCCCGGGGGGCCGAGCGACGTGGTTGCGCGGCTGATCGCGCAGTCCATCGCAGAGCCTTTGGGCCAAACGGTCATCGTCGACAACCGAGCCGGCGTGATCGCAGTGGAGACGGTCGTCAAGGCGGCGCCCGATGGATATACGCTGCTCTTCTATGGGCCTTCGGCTTACATGATGCCTCTGCTGCGCGCGTCGTCTTGGGATGCGGTGCGCGATCTCGCGCCGATCACTCTGGCGACGCGTGCGCCGAATCTCGTGGTGGTTCATCCGGCGCTGCCGGTGAAATCGGTGAAGGAACTGATCGCCTTGGCCAAAGCGAGGCCGGGCCAAATCAACTATGCGTCCGGCACCATCGGCTCATCGAATCACTTGGCCGCCGAGCTATTCAAATCGATGGCGCACGTGAACATCGTGCGTGTCGGCTACAAGGGCACGTCACCGGCCATCAACGCGGTCATCGGTGGCGAGCTGCAATTGATGTTTCCGGATTTGGGCGTGGCGTCGGGTCACGTGAAATCGGGCCGCTTGCGCGCACTGGCGATCACGAGCGCTCAGCCGTCTCCGCTCGCGCCCGGCGTTCCGACGCTGGCTGCTTCAGGGGTGCCGGGCTACTCCTCGGAGATCCTCTTGGGCATGTTTGCACCTGCGGGAACGCCCATGCCTGTCATCGAGCGCTTGCAGCAGGAAATCGCACGCGTTCTGAACAGCGGTCAAGTCAAAGAGAAGCTCTACAGCGTCGGGGTGGAGCCGGTGGGAAGCTCGCCACAGCAATTCGGCGCCACGGTCAGAGCCGAAGTGGCCAAATGGAGCAAGGTGGTCAAAGAGGCGAACATTCGCGAACAGTAGCTTGTCCGTGGCGGCCGTTTACCAAGATCCGATCTCGCACGTGCATGCGCCTTCACTGCAGGTGCCGGCGCGATCATGCGATTGTCACGCACATATGTTTGGCCCGCGCGCACGTTATCCGACCATTGCCGCGCCGCGTTTCGCGAATCCCAACGTGAGCTTGGCCGACTACCGACGGATGCTGGCGGTGCTCGGGATCGAGCGTGCCGTGCTCGTCCAGCCGCACGTATACGGGAGCGATAACCGTTGTCTCGAAGATGCGCTTCACGAATTCAGCGGGCGTGCGCGAGGCATCGCCGTGATCGAGGCTTCCATCGCCGATCGCGAGCTCGAGCGCATGCATGGAGCGGGCATTCGCGGCGTGCGCTTCAACCTGCGCAATGCCGGCGGCCTGGAGCTGAAAGCGCTGTCCGCGATCGCGGCACGCATCCGGCCGTTGCGCTGGCATGTCGAGTTCGCACCCGATCCCGAGCACTTGCCTGCGATCGCGCAGGCGGTGGGCAAGGTGGATATACCGGTCGTGATTCCGCACATGGGGCGGGTTTGCGCAGCGCGCGGGCTGCAAAGCCCGCCGTTTCAGGCATTGCTCGGCTTGCTGCGTGCGGGTCGCTGCTGGATCAAATTGTCGGGCGCGCATCGCATGTCCGCATTGCCGTATCCCCACGATGACGTGACGCCATTCGCGCGTGCGCTGATCGAAACCGCCAGAGATCGCCTCGTATGGGCGAGCGACTGGCCGCACACATCCGTGCCTCCGGGCGAGTACATGCCCAACGACGGCGACGTGTTGGATTTGCTGGCCCGCTGGGCGCCCGAACCCGAGGTACGGCAGGACATCCTGGTGCGCAACCCGGCTCGCTTCTACGGTTTCAGCGCGTGAACCATGACGCACGCCGATTCGATCGCGCACCAGGGCGCGGGTGAGCAAATGAAGCGGCTCGCTATCTCCGAAGCGCGCGCGCTCGCCCAAGGCGTTTGGCAGAAGCTGCGCTATTCCGCGGAAGACGCGGCGATACTCGCCGATCACGTCATCGACGCGGAGCTTTGCGGCTATGGCTACAGCGGCTTGGCGAAAATTCTCAACGTCGCTGCCGATCCGCTGAACGAGCTGCCGCGCCGCCCGATCACGGTCGTCAAAGAGACGCCTTGTTCGGCGCTGCTCGACGGCGGCAATAACGTGGGCATGCTGGGCATGTACCGCACGACGGAAGTCGCAATCGCCAAGGCGAAGCAATCCGGGATCGTCATCGCCGGCGCATACGACACCTTCGTGAGCGGCCGCAATGCGTATTACTTGGAGATGGCTGCGAACGCGGACCTGCTGGGCATACACATGGGCAGCGCACGCCCCAAAGTCGCGCCTCCCGGCGGAACGCGCCCGCGGCTTGGCACGAATCCGATCGCTTTCGGCGTGCCATCGGCACGCGGACCCATCATCTTCGACATGGGCACGGCGGCGGTGATGGGATCGGACCTGATGCTGCGCGCACGGCTCAATCAGCTCTTGCCGGAAAACGTCGCGATCGATGCCAGCGGTGCGCCGACCCGCGACCCGCGTGCGGCGGAGCAGGGCAGCATCCTGACCTTCGGCGGCTTCAAAGGCTTCGGCTTGTCGTTCTTCATTCAAGCCTTCGGTTTGCTCGCGGGCGCCGCATCTTCGGACAAGAAGCATTACGGCTTCCTGCTCGTCTTGATCGATCCCAGTGTACTCGTGCCCTTGGATGTGTACAAGCGCGAGGTGGCCGAGCTGTTCGATTTCGTGAAGAACACGCCGCGCCAGCCCGGTGTCGAGCAGATCCGCATTCCCTCGGAGCGCGCGTTTCGCGAACGCGAAGCACGGCTCGAGGCCGGCGAGATATTCGTCGAAGCGGCCGTTTACGAGCAGTTGAACGCGATCCTGAACGGTTAGCGGTCGCCGCAACGCGGCGCCACACGGCAAGCGCTTTTGCGCGCGCGCTACTCGGCGCGGATGCCGGCGTTCTTGATGACGCGGCTCCATTTGGCGATATCCGCCTTTATGACTTCGACAAGCTGCTGCGGAGTGCTGGCGACCACGATGATGCCCGACTCCGATAGCCTGCGCTTTACGTCCGGTTCGTTGAGCGCACGCACTGCGGCCTGATTCAAGCGCACGATGATGGCGTCGGGCGTTTTCGCAGGTGCGAACAAGCCGTTGATAGACGTCGACTCGTAGCCGGGCAGACCCGAGGCGGCGATCGTGGGCAGCTGCGAGAGCAGCGGCAACGGCCGGGTGCTCGTCACCGCGAGCGCGCGCACTCGGCCCGATTTGATGTGCGGCGTCGCAGAAGCGGCGACCGCGAACATCAGGTGAACCTGCCCGCCGACCAGATCGAGCAGCGCAGCGCCGCCGCCTTTGTAGCCGATGCGAGCGAATTTGACGTTCGCCATCGACTGAAACAGCTCCGCTGCGAGATGCGTGGACGTGCCGATGGCCGCCGACGCGTAATTCAATTCACCGGGGTGGCTCTTCGCCAATGCGATCAACTGGCGCACCGAATGGATTTGCAGCGAAGGATGCACGATCAGCACATTGGGCTGCTCGATCGCCGCCGTAATCGTCGCAAAATCCTTCAAGGCGTCGTATGGGACGGCGCTGCGCAGCAATGGCAACAGCCACAGCGAATTTCCGTAATACAGGAGCGTATAACCGTCCGGTGCCGCACGCGACACCAGCTCTCCGGGAATTACGCCGCCCGGCCGATTGTCGATGATCACCTGCTGACCTAACAGTGTGGTCATCACCGACGACATTTGGCGCACAACCACATCGCTGCCTCCGCCGGCATCGGACGCGACGATTCGAATCGGGTGTGTGGGGTATTGCTGAGGTGCGGCGCTGCCGCTCGCCAGTACGAGCGCGGCAACACAGCAATGCTGCGCGAGTACACGCCCCCCGGACATCCCATGTGGACTGACCCGAGCCCCCGGGCGCTCGGGCAAGCCGCTGCGGCGAGTCTTGCCAACAACTGCCGCAGCACGCAATGCGAATCGTGTTGCGAGTGTCGCCCGCCGTGGCACCGAGTCCGATCTCGTCCTGGAATCGCACGAGTGTGTTTCGAATTGAGTGTTGCAGCGCATGCGGATCGATACTCCGAGCTCGATTCGTCGAAGAATGAAATTGTATCGGGAGCGCCCCGGCCGTGCTGTGCAGCGCACGACGGGCTTACGTCGCGCCAGTGATAACTATTTGGTAATGCCGGATTCCAAAGCCGTAATAGCGCTCGCGACCGGCCGCGCGCATTCAGGCGGGCCCGATCTGCGCGCCCGCATTTCGCTGTATGAAACAGCATTCAGTGTGCGGCATGACGGTATAATCCCGTTCCAGCGCTGATCCGCCTGCAGTGCCGGCGCGCAGCGAACCCACTCGAAGACAAGCCTGGGCAGCTCGCAATTGGCAGCGCCCGAGTGCCGCCGCCATGGGTCGCGCCAGCCGGGCACCGCTTGCCGAGGTCGACACCGACATGATGGGGAGCTGCGATATCGCCGTTGCGGGCTCGAATCTCCGTAACGAAACTGGCTTTGAATGCGCATGAGAATTTTCCGCAGCATGCTTTCCGCGCCCGGCCATCAGCGCGACACCATCGCCGAAGCTGCGGCTTGCGGCGCCGACGCGCTGCTGCTCGACCTGGAGGACCGCGTGCCGGCGGAGCGCAAAGCCGAGGCGCGCGAGGTGGCGCGGCACTCTATCGAAGCGCTGAGCGCCAAGACGGTGATGTATGTCCGCGTGAATCCGCTCGCCTCCGGAATGACGCGCGAGGACTTGGACGCGATTGCCGTCCCCGGATTGGATGGCATACGAGTGCCGAAAGTCGATTCTCCTGAAACGGTGAAGGCCGTGGACAGCTTGTTGACGGAAGTCGAGCGCGCCCACGGACTGAAGAGCGGGAGCATTCAAATTTGCATCGGGGTCGAGTCCGCGCGCGCAGTGTACCTGGCCTACGACTTGTGCCGCGCTTCGCCGCGCGTGAGCTCGCTGGCCGCGGGTTTAGGCAAAGGCGGCGATCTGCAAAAGGACATGGCCTACATCTGGTCGGAAGACGGCGCGGAGACGCTCTATATTCGATCCAAACTGGTGCTCGCAGCGCGCGCCGCCGCAATTCCCATTCCGCTGGACGGCGGCTATGGCGCCGCCCGCAGCTACGATCCGGCCCGCGACGATCCGGGTCTGATTCGCCATGCGCAAATGGGAAGGCAGCTCGGCTACCGGGCGAAGATCTGTTTCCATCCCAGCCAAGTGCCCCATGTCAACCGCATATTCGTCCCGACGCCGCAAGAGATCGAATCGAGCCGCCGTTTGGCGGAGCGGTTTGACGGGCAGCATACGGGCGGAATCGCGATTGCGGAAGACGAGCAGTTGGCGAACGCCCGGCGCGTGCTCGCGTGGGCGCAGACTGCAACGGACAAGGCTTAGCGCGGGACCCCGCCTGGCGTCAGCCGCATTGATGATCAAACCGTGTGCCTCACCTCATGAAGCCAATCTCCAAATGCATTGCATTGCTGCCGCCGATCGCGGCATGCGTTGTCTTGTCCGGCACCGCCGCGCAAGCTCAGAACATTCCACCTCAGGCTTATCGCTACGTCGTGGGCGCGGGTCCCGGCAGTGCCGTCGACATCGTCGGTCGCATCGTCGCGGAAGGTTTGACGCAAGCCATGAAAGCGCAGTTCATCGTCGACAATCGGCCCGGCACCGCCGGGGTGAATACGGCGGCTGAGTTCGTCGCAAAGGCTCCGCCCGATGGGCACACGATGCTACAGGCCGCGGTGTCGCACGCCATCAACGTGACGCTGTATCGCAAGCTTTCGTACGATATCGTGCGCGACTTCGCGCCGCTAACCCTCATCGCGACCTCGCCCGATGTGCTGGTGGTGCACCCTTCGCTGCCTGTAAGAACGGCCGGCGAATTGATAAAGCTCGCGAAAAGCAGACCCGGCGTGATCAACTACGCCTCAGCCGGTACGGGCACCGGCACTTTCTTCGCCGCGGAAATGTTCAAAGCTGCGGCCGGCGTCAACATCGTGCACGTCCCATATCGCGGCGGCAACGAAGCGCTCGTTTCGGTGCTGTCGGGCGAGACATCCGTGTATTTCGGGCCTGTGCCTTCCGTGATGCCGAACGTGCAGCAGGGAAAGCTGCGCATGCTGGCGGTAACTACTGCGCGGCGTCTGCCGCTGGCGCCTCGGGCGCCGACGATTGCAGAGGCAGGCGTGCCCGGCTACGAGTTCGGCAACTGGTACGGCTTGCTGCTGCCGGTGAAGACGCCCCGAGAAACGGTGAGCATGCTGCATAGCGCCGCGGTGGGCGTGCTCAAGAAGACCAATGCCAACCAACGGCTCAACGAGCTGGGCTACATCGTGGTTGCGAGCGAGCCCGAAGAAATGACGGCTCACCTCAAAGCCGACATCGCCAAGCTGGGCAAGATCATAAAACAGGCCGGTGTATCGGCCGAGTGAGCGCGCAACTCGACACAGGGCTTCGGAGTTTCTGATGATTCAAAATTTTCTCGTCGCCAATAAGCCCGGCGCGCTGCCGGCCACACGGCGCTCTGCGCGCCATGCACTGCTCCTCGCGATCAGCGTGGTCGCAGGAAGCGCGTTCGCGCAAGCGCCCGGCGCTAAGCTGGTGCGCATGGTAACGGTAGAGCCCGGCGGCGTATCGGATCTGGTTGCGCGCATGCTCGCGCAAGATCTGACCGGAGTTCTCGGCCGCACGGTGATCGTGGAGAATCACGGCGGCGCGAGCGGCCTGCTAGCGATACAAGCCGTGCTCAAGGCCCCCGCCGACGGCGATACGCTGCTCGCCTATACCAACACGCTCTGGATTTCACCGCTGCTGCAAAGCGTTCCGTACGATCCCGTAAAGGACTTCGTGCCCATCACTCTAGCCGTAAGCTCGCCCAACGTGCTGGTGGTTCACCCGTCGCTGCCGGTGAAATCAGTGAAGGAATTGATCGTGCTCGCCAAAGCGCATCCGGGCGAGCTCAACTATGCCTCCGGCGTTACCGGCTCGACCGCACACCTCGCGGGAGAGTTGTTCAAAGCCATGGCGCGCGTGGACATCGTACGGGTGCCCTACAAGGGGAGCGGCCCCGCGCTCAACGCCTTGTTGGCCGGTCAAGTGCAGCTCATGTTCGCAGTGCCGGCCTCGGGCATGGCCCAAGTGAAATCAGGAAGAGTTCGCGCGTTGGCCGTGACCAGCGCACGGCCCTCCGCGCTCGCGCCGGGATTGCCGACGCTGGCCAGCTCGGGCTTGCCCGGATACGAGACGGTTACCAGCACGGGCGTACTGGCGCGGACCGGTACGCCCGAGGCCATCGTAGAGCGGCTGAATCAAGACATGGTGCGGTTCTTGTCACGCCCCGACGTGAAGGAAAAGCTGCTCAATGCGGGCGCAGAAACCGTGGCCAGCTCGCCCGAGCAGTTTGCGGCGGTGATACGCGGCGAGCTTACGAAATGGAGCAAGTTGATCAAGCAAGCAGGCATACGCGCCGACTGATTGATGCGCGCGTAACGTCGCGCCATGCCCTGAATGCGCCAACAGCGGCAGCTGTGGCGCCCCACGCAAGCCGCTCAACCGCTCGCAGCGATCTCGATGTGATCGGGCGCAAGCCCTTGCTCGACGCGCTGCCACATGCACCAGTAGGCGGCTTCGATATGGCGAGCAAAGCGCGCAGCATCGAAAAGCGCGCATTGCGAGCGCCGCGATTCCAGACGCCGGCGCAGCGCGGCCAGCGTGTCCGGCTCCGTCGCGAGCTGAATCGCCAAGCGCTCGTATTCTTTAACGTTCGACGCCGCAAGCTCGGGCAGCTCGGCCGCGTGCAGCAGGCTGGTCGCAACTCTTCCAGGAAAGGTCGTGCCGGTGCACGTGAGGACGGGCAAGCCGGCCCACAGCGCATCGCTGCCGGTGGTATGGGCGTTGTAGGGCACGGTATCGAGGAACAAGTCCGCTTGCCGATGTCGCGCCAGGTGCTGCTCCAAATCGACGCGCGGTGCGAATACGAGACGCTGCGGATCGATGCCGTGCTTTTGCGCTTCGCTTTTCAGATTCCCCGATGCGGCGCTCGTATCCTCGATCAGCCATAGCACGGAATTCGGCACGCGCGCGAGCACACGCATCCACAGTGCGAACATCGCGGGTGTGATCTTGTAATTGTTGTTGAAGCAGCAAAATACGAATCCGCGCTCCGGCAATCCGAGCTCGATGCGCATGGGGCACAGGTCTGCCGTCTTGCGCTGGCCGTCGTTCACCTGGTAGCTATCCGGCAAGCGCACCACCTTCTCGGCGTAGTGCGCCTCGTGGCCGCGGGGGATCACGAACCGATCGGCGATGATGTAATCCATGTAATCGACGCCCAGCGTGCCCGGCCACCCCAAATAGTTCACTTGGACGGGCGCCGGTCGCGAGCTGAACACGCCCTGGCGGTGCAAGCCGAAGAATCCGTTCAAGTTGATCAGTATATCGATCCCATGCTGAATGACGGCCGCGGCGGCTTGCGCATCCGTAAGGCCCGAGATATCGAGCATGGCGTCGAATGCGGCCTGCATTCGCCGCCGCAGATGGCTGCCGTCATCCCAACCATTGTCGAAAGCATAGATTTCGAACTGCGATTTGTCGTGCAGCTCGAACAATTGTGCGATCAGTATCGCGGTTGCCTGATGACGGAACTCGCCCGATACATAGCCGAGCCTCAGCTTGCCCTGCCGGTGCGGCGGCCGTTGCAGGTGACGCTGCGGTGGAAAGTACGCCTGCGAATAGATCTCCGCACAGCGTCGCAAGCTCGCTTCGGAATTGCAGAGGGCTTGATAGCTGAAGGGCTCGGCGCTGCGCGCGCCGCGGGCGATGTCGGACTCGATGTCGGCGAGCAGCGCATCGAGCCCGGCCCATTCACAGGCGAGCATTTTCGAATACAGCAATTCGCCTTTCGCGAATTCGTACTCCGGCGCGATGCGCAGCGCGTGCTCATAAGAACGCGCAGCTTCGGCATGCCGCTTCAGATCGTTGAGCGCGCTGCCGCGGTTCGCCCAAGCGCGTGCATTGTGCGCATCTGCGGCAAGGGCGCGGTCGTAGCTCGCCAGCGCTTCTTCGTAGCGGCGCAGGTGATCCAAGGCGACGCCGCGATTCGCCCACGCATCGGCATGCTGCGGATCGATCGCGAGCGCGCGCTCATAGCTCGCGAGTGCGGCACTGTAGCGCTTCATCTCGCTCAGGGTATTGCCGCGATTGGACCAGACCTCAGCCGAATTGGAGTCGATGGCAAGCGCGCGCCCGTAGCTCGCGAGCGCTTCGTCGAGCTTGGCGAGCTCCGTCAAGACGACGCCGCGGTTGCACCACGCCTGCACCGAAGCGCTGTCGAGCGCAACGGCGCGCTCATAGCTCGTCAGCGCTTCGGCGTTGCGGCCCAGTTCCTTCAGCAGATTGCCGTGCAGGCAATGTATGTCGGCGCTGTCCGGCTTGCGCGCCGCGACGGCTTCGGCCTCGCGCAGGGCAGCATCGAACTCGCCCAGCTCGGCCAGTGCGAGCGCCAAATTCGTTCTCAGCTCGACGTTGTTCTCGCTCGTGCGCAGCGCTTTGCGGTACAGCGCCACGGCTTCGCGATGCGCTCCGCTCATGGCCTTGACGACACCCATCAAATGGAGCGCATCGCCATGCGCGGGATGCTGCAGCAGCACGCGCTTTAGCAGCCGTTCGGCGCCGGGCAAATCGCCGCTTTGAAGCGATCGGAGCGCCTGCGCGAGCGGCTGCGGGCTGGCTTTACTCATGGTGTACGAGGCCGCAAGGGATCGCGCAATTATAGGCGTGCGCGATACTCGACAGCTTTGCGCTGGCGCACGAGAGATGTTAGTTTGCGCGGCAAGCCGCGTTGTTCACTGCGGCCGAGGAGACATGAGTGAACAAGAATTTTGCAATTGCAGGGATTGCCGCGGCGCTCCTATGCGGATGCGAGGCCGTTGCCGCGGCTGTTGCGGTGGAGTCGTATCCGAGCAAGCCGGTGCGCATCATCGTATCGCAAGGCATAGGCGGCAGCGTCGACGTCCAGACGCGCTTGTTCGCGACGAAGCTTGCCGAGAGCTTCGGCAGAGCATTCGTAGTCGACACGCGCCCCGGACGCGATATCGCTTGGCTGTTGGTCGCGAAAGCAGCGCCCGATGGCTACACCCTGCTTGCCGTCGCACCCGATTTCACATCGGCGCCCGCCTTGTACCGCAAACCTGCCGTCGATCCGATCCGCGACTTCGCTCCGATTTCGCTCACCAGCCAGGCGCCGTTCATTTTGTCCGTGAACCCCGCGCTTCCCGTGAAGTCGGTTCAGGAGTTGATTGGCCTTGCCAACGAGCGGCCGGGCAAGCTCGACTTCGGCGGTGGACTTCCGGGCACCGGCGTGCATCTCATCACGCTATGGTTTTTCTCGGCAACCAAAATCAAAGCCGCGTTCGTGGCCTACAAGGGGGTCGCTCAGGCCCTGATCGATGTGGTCGGCGGACAAATTCATTGCGGTTTTTCGACGGGCAGCGGGATCGCGCATATCAAAGCGGGCCGGCTGCGTGCGCTGGGCACTACGCTGAACCATCGCTCGAAGTTCCTGCCGGAGGTCCCGACGATCATGGAGCAGGGCGTTGCGGGGTTCGAGGCAAGCACGTTTCACGGCTTGGCCGCCCCGGCGCACACGCCGCCGGCCATTATCGACAAGCTCAGCGCAGAGCTGATGAAGATAGCGAAGCTGCCGGAGATTGCGAATAGCTTGAGTGGCGATAACAGCGAGCCCGTCGGCAGCACGCCCGACCAGTTTCGGCGCTTCATCGCCGCGGAAGTGCCGCGCTGGCGCAAGGTGGTCGAGGAAGCGAATCTCAAGCTCGATTGAGTGGGGCGAGCGCTTTCGCTGCTGACTATAATCGGTCGCTACTCAACGCTCGCGAGCAAGTCACATGAGCGGCGACAAAGGGGTCCTGCCGCGATCATGGAACCGCAGGCCGCGCTCACGGATGAATTCAAGGAGCAGTTCGCGAATCCCCGGACGGCAGGCTGCGCGTCACGAGCCTCGCATTGCAGGCAGATGAATTTTTTTCTCCAGGTCTTGGTTTTTCTGATTGCGCTCGGCGGAGCTGCAGCCGTCAACGCGCAGCCGCAGGATCGGAGCGGCGCCGAGCGCAGCGCAGCGCGCGATGCGCACCGCAAGACGCATCGCGACGATCTCGACGCCGCGCTCGAACAAAGCGGCCGAGTTCGCATCATCGTCGGGTTGCGAGTTGCCAGTCAACGCAAACCGGCGTCGGACACCGCATTGCAGGAGCGAGTGGCGTCCGCACAGGACCGATTGCTGCGGCGGCTATCGGGTCACGCCCTCGGCGACGTCAAGCGGCTGCGCTTTCATCACTTCATGGCAATGGCGGTGGATCGCGCTGCGCTCGCTGCCGTGCTCGCGGATCCCGAGGTCGACAGCGTGGCCGAGGACCGGCCTCGCTATCCGTCGCTCTACGACACGCCTTTCATTACGCGGGCCGACAAAGCGTGGAGCGCAGGCTTCCGCGGCGCCGGCCAAGCTGTGGCGATCGTCGACACCGGCATCGATTCGGCCCATCCATTTTTTACGGGCAAGGTGCTGGCCGAAGCGTGCTTTTCACATGCGGTCGGTTCGCGCCACAGCTCTTATTGTCCGCACGCGCCCGCGAGCACGCCTGGCCAACAAATCGGGCCGGGCGCTGCGGCGTACTGTCCTGATGTGGCGCTGGGCTGCTGGCATGGCACGCACGTCGCGGGGATCGCTGCGGGCAGGCTCGGAGTTTTGACGCCGTCGACGGGCGGCATCGCGCCGGATGCAGCAATCATCGCCGTACAGGTCTTCCAGCGCGATTGCTCGGCCTCCAGCTCGAGCTCCGGGTCTTGCCAGATCACCGCATTCGACAGCGACATCCTTGCCGGGCTCGAATACGTGTACAGCCTGCGCAATTCGTACAGCATCGCCGCTGTGAACCTGAGTCTCGGCAGCGATCCGGTGAGCGGGACTTGCGACAACGAGCAGCCTGCGATGACGAGTATCGTCAATTCACTGCGCGACGCCGGGATCGCGACGGTGGTCGCCGCGGGCAATGCCGCGGATTTGAATGCGACCGACTATCCGGGCTGCATTTCTTTGGCCGTTAGCGTCGGCGCGACGACCAAACAGAACGTGGTCGCCAGCTGGTCCGACACTTCGCCGCTGCTGAGCCTCCTGGCGCCCGGCGACGCAGTGACATCGGCATATCCCGGTTCGCGCTTTGCCGTAGCCAGCGGCACATCGATGGCAACGGCTCACGTGACGGGCGCTTTCGCAGTGCTGAAATCGGCGAAACCCGCAGCTACGGTTTCCGAGCTCTTGGCGGATTTGCAAAACGGCGGTTTGCCGGTTGCCGATGTGCGCAGCGGGATCGTCAAGCCGCTGATCCAGATCGGCGGCGCCAGCGCCGAGCCAGGCGCGCTCGATTACGTGCTCGGCTCGATTCCCACAAACAACAGTGGCGGCGGCCCGGGCACTGTGCCCAATCAGGGAAGCTCCAGTGCGGCGGTTCCGGCAACTCCGGAACAATTGAAAGCCATCCTGCCGATCCTGCGCTTTTTGCTGGACGATAATTGAGCGGGTAACAAGCGCTCGCGCGGCCACGCTCGGTTAACAGGCACGGGCATGCCTGTACAGCAGGATGCCCGCACCTGCGCATTGACAGCGCCGCACATCATCGGTAGCTTTCTGAATCCAGCTCTAGCGCCATCGCGTTTACCTATTCGCTCAATGCGATCAACTTCGGAGAGCCACGCATGACCCCAGCCGGGTACAAGATCTTCGATGCCGATACACATGTCGGTCCGACACTCGAAGTTTTGGAGCCTTATCTCGCGCAGCGCGAGCGTGCCAAGCTGCCGGCGTGGGAGGAATACCGCTATCGCAACGCGAAGAACAACTTCATGCCCAAGGGGTCGAGCATCTATACGCGCGGCGTGCGCAGCTATCGAAGGCGCTTGGGCACCGCCAGCGGTTCGGAGCAAATGCCGACCGGGAACCGTGCCAAGGCGATCAACGCCGAGTACAGCGGACCGCGCGTCGAACGCAAGCCGTCCACGCGCGTCGACTACGATCCTGCAGCACGCATTGCGGACATGGATGCCGAAAGTGTCGATGTCAACTTGATGCTGCCGTCGGGCTGGTTCGGCACTTGGACTACGACGGGCGATATCGTGCTCGAGAGCGCCATGTACGCCGCGTACCACCGCTGGATGAACGACTATTGCGCGGGCTATCCCGAGCGCCTGGGCGGCGTGCTGCTCGTGTGCGCGCGCGATATTGCGGCAAGCCTCGCCGAGATCCGCCGTTGGGGCAAATCGCGCTGGGCTTGGGGCATCTTGCCGTATGCGCCCGATGGCATGCCGCTCGACCATCCGGATCTCGAGCCCGTATGGGCGGCAGCGCAGGATCATGATCTCGTCGTGACGCTGCACACATTCACGTCGATGCCGCCGTACGCGCCGGGCAGCCTCGATAGCTGGGAGAATTTGTTTTTGCAGCGCTCGGCGGCGCATCCTTGGTGCGCGATGCGCAACATGGCGGCGCTGATCGGCAATGGCGTCATGGATCGCTATCCCAAGCTGCGCATTGCGACGCTCGAAGGCGGCCATGGCTGGCTGCCGTTCTGGCTGGCGCGCATCGACGAGCATGCGGAGACCTGCCGCAGCGCCATACCGGAGCTCGAGCACAAGCCCAGCGAGTACGCGCTGAGCGGGCGCTACTTTCAAAGCATCGAAATTCACGAAGGCGCGACGCTCACCAACAGCGTCTGCGACATCTTGGGCGACGATGTGCTGATGTACAGCTCCGATTATCCGCACGGCGAAAGCCGCTTCCCGAAGTCGGTCGATACCGTGATGGACTGGCCGCTTGCAAGCGATCGGCGAAAAAAGCTGATGTGGGATAACGCAGTGCGCTGTTACACGCGCAGCGGCTTGCAGTAGGAGAGGCGAGTCGTGCGATCGGTGCAGTTGCGCCTCCGTTGCGCCTCCGCTGCGGTTCTAAGCTGCGTCTCGGCGCCGCTGCTCGGCCAGGTGTATCCCACCAAGCCGGTGCGCATCGTCACTTCCGGCGTGGGCGGAAGCAGTGATGTCGTGGCGCGCTTGCTCGCACAGGGCCTCACCTCCAGCTTCGGGCAGCAAGTACTAGTCGACAATCGCGCAAGCGGCGTAATTCCCGGACAGATCGTGTCCAAAGCTGCGCCCGACGGCTACACGTTGTTGCTCGCGGCCGGCACGTTTACCGTCGGGCCGCTGCTGGAGAAGACACCCTACGATCCGATTAAAGATTTTGCGCCGATCACCCTGGCCGCCAACGCGCCTAACGTGCTGGTGGTGCATCCGAGTCTCCCCGTCAACTCGGTGCGCGAGTTGATCGCCTATGCGAAAGCGCGCCCGGGCGTGCTGAATTATTCGTCGGGCCCTCCCGGCTCTGCGACGCAGCTCGCATCGGAGTTGTTCAACTATATGGCAGGTACGAAGATCCAAGGCATTCCGTATAGCAGCGGGGCATCGAGGATGTCCGCGCTGATGGGCGGGGAAGTACAGCTCGAGTTTTCCACGGCAGGCGCGGTGTCGGCCCATATCAAATCGGGAAAGCTGCGTGCACTGGCCGTGACCTCTGCACAGCCCAGCGCTTTGTTTCCGGGCCTGCCGACGGTTGCCGCATCGGGAGTGCCGGGCTACGAAGCGGGCTTGTTCACGGCGCTGTTCGCGCCCGCGGATACGGCAGCTGCGCTCATCCTGCGTTTGAATCAGGAGGTCGTGCGGCTATTGAGCAATCCCGAGCTCAAGGAGCGCCTCGCCGGCGCAGGCTTGGAATGCGTGGGAAGCTCTCCGGAGCAGCTCGGCGCCGCAATGAAATCCGAAATGGCGCGAATGGGGAAGGTGATCAAGGAAGCGGGCATACGCGCGAGCTGACCCGCGCTACTCGCGCCGCGCACAACCCCAAAGATCTACGGAGCATCGGATGGCGAGAGGCGGATACAAGATCTTCGATGCCGACACGCACGTCGGCCCCAAGATGGAGGTGATCGAGCGCTACCTCGCGGCTGCCGAGCGCGCCAAGCTGCCCGCATGGGAAGATTACAAGCTGACGCACACCAAAGACGGCTACACCAAGGATTCGACCATCTACACGCGGGGCGTGCGCAATTTTCGCCGCCACTTGGGTGCAGCCAAAGTCGACGAAAAAAAATTGGTGGGCTTCAGCGCGGCATACAGCGGACCCAAGACGCGCCGCAAACCTTCGGCGCTGGTCGACTCGGATCCCGCGGCTCGCATCGCCGACATGGATCTCGAGAACGTCGATGTGAATCTGATGCTGCCTTCGGGCTGGTTTGGAACGTGGACCACGACCGACGACGTCGCGCTCGAGATGGGCATGTACCGCGCCTACCATCGTTGGATCGACGAGTATTGCAGCGCCTATCCCGATCGCTTGGGCGCCGTGCTGTTGATCTGCGCGCGCGACATTGCGGGCAGCCTCGAAGAGATCCGCCGCTGGGGCAAATCGCGCTGGGCTTGGGGCATCTTGCCGTATGCGCCTTATGGCATGCCGCTCGACCATCCCGATCTCGAGCCCGTATGGGCGGCAGCGCAGGATCACGATCTCGTCGTAACGCTGCACACGTTTACGACGATGCCGCCGTATGCGCCCGGCGGCCTGGATAATTGGGAGAACCTGTTCCTGCAGCGCTCGGCTGCGCATCCCTGGTGCGGCATGCGCAACATGGCGGCGCTGATCGGCAATGGCGTCATGGATCGCTATCCCAAGCTGCGCATTGCGACGCTCGAAGGCGGCCATGGCTGGCTGCCGTTCTGGCTGGCGCGCATCGACGAGCATGCGGAGACCTGCCGCAGCGCCATACCGGAGCTCGAGCACAAGCCCAGCGAGTACGCGCTGAGCGGGCGCTACTTTCAAAGCATCGAAATTCACGAAGGCGCGACGCTCACCAACAGCGTCTGCGACATCTTGGGCGACGATGTGCTGATGTACAGCTCCGATTATCCGCACGGCGAAAGCCGCTTCCCGGAATCGGTCGACAGCGTGATGGCGTGGCCGCTGACGGACTCGCGCCGCCGCAAGCTGCTGTGGGACAACGCGCTGCGCTGCTACGTGCGCTCCGGTCTTGCGTGACAGCCTGCATGACATCAGCATATCAAGCTGCATGGGTCGCGGCACTCGTGTGCTCCGTGCACCTCGGCGGTAGCTTCGCGCAAGACTATCCGGTGCGAGCGGTGCGCATCGTCACGCCCGGCGCCGGAGGCGGGGGCGACATCGTAGCGCGCCTGCTGGCGCAGGAGCTCTCGCCGGCGCTCGGCCAGCAAGTGATTGTCGACAACCGCAGCGGCGTGATTGCACCGGACCTCGTATTGAAAGCGCCCGCAGATGGCTACACGCTGCATTTGAACGGCAGCGGCTTGTGGATCGCGCCGCTCATGATGAAGCAGCCGTCGTACGAGGCCATCAGGGACTTCGCGCCCATCGCAATCGTAGCCAGCGCCCCCAACATCGTTGCCGTGCATCCGTCGCTGCCGGCCAAATCGATCCGCGAATTGATTGCGCTGGCGAAGGCACGCCCGCGTGCGCTCGACTATGCGTGCGGCTCGCTCGGTGCGCCGAGTCATTTGGCGGGAGAATTGTTCGCGAGCATGGCGGGCATCGCATTGGTTCGCATCCCTTATAAGAGCGCAGGCGCGGCGTTGAGCGATTTGATGGGTGGGCAAGTGCAAGTGATGTTCGCAAACGTCGGCGCGGCGCTGCCGCACGTGAAGAGCGGCCGCTTGAAAGCGCTGGCCGTCACCAGCGCCGAGCCTTCGGCGCTCGCACCCGGATTGCCCACGGTCGCCGCGGCGGGCTTGCCCGGATACGACACGGGATCGGTGCATGCGCTGCTGGCCCCATCGGGAACGCCCACGTCAATCGTCGCTCGGCTCAATCAAGAAGTGGGCCGCGCGCTGCGCCAGCAGGATCTGCGCGATCGCTTGTTGAATGCGGCGCTCGAGCCGGCGGGTGGCGGGCCCGAGCAGCTCGCGACGCTGATGAAGGCGGACATCGCGCGCATGGGTCCGCTGATCCGCAGCATCGGGATAAGCTTGGATTAACGCGCAGGGGCGGCTCACGGGTTCGGAAGTTTTGCGGCGATCCCGATCGATCGTGTGCAGGTGGCGCGCGAGCCCGCGTTACGGGCGTGGCGCAGCGGCCCGAGGGTCAGATCAGCAAGCCGGGATTTTCCGCTACAGCCAATTGCCCATCAGGATGAAAGGGGCCCAATAGTAGGGGTGGGTGTAGCGCTGGGCCGCATCGGCAGAGGGCGGCGCTGGGCGATTGGCGCGGCTCAAGCCGCGCTCGGTGGTGCTGGCGCTGGGCTGGACTTGGCCATGGATGAATTGCAGCTGCGCCTCGCGCAGCGCCTCGGCCTTGTTCATGTGTTCGTTTTGCTCGCGAATGCGATACAAGCTCTGCATCAGTATGCCGGTGCTCTCGTCGGCGACCTGCCACAGCGAGGCGATCACCCCCTTCGCGCCGCGCTCCTGGGCGAGCGCGCCGAAGCCTTCGATCTCGCGCCCATTGCCGTCCAAGCCGCCGCCCACCGCCGTCTCGCAAGCCGAGAGCGTGATCAGATCGACTTGGCCGAAGTCAAAATCGTCCTGGCGCAGATCGACCAAGCTCAAAGGGGTGCCGTCGCCCAGCAGCAGGAATGAATTGGACTCGTTGCCGGGCCGAAATACAAAGTGGCTCGCAATGTGCAGCACCGGATAGGATTGATCGAGCACCTCGCGCAGCCGCTGGGCGGTGAACGCGTCGTCCAGATACACTGCGCCGGGCAGCACGCCGCGCTCGCCCACCCGCACGATGCCCTCGAGCTCTTGGCGCACCGCGGGCAGCGCATCGAAGCTGCGCTGCGCGTTTTGGACCGCATGGGTCAAGCCCAGGCCCACCACGCGCCAGTGCGGCTGCGGCGCATCCTTGAGCTTGTCCTTGGCCGCTTCGGTATACAGCGCAATGCGGTAGTCTTCGACCAGATAGCGCCTGCCATCGTAGAGCGCCGCGAGCGGCACGTAGCGCAACGCCCCGTCCAGCGACACCATCAGCGTTTGCGCCTTGAGCTGCTTGAGATCCGCGGCGATGGGCCCGATCACATCCTCATAGAGCGCCTGAGCGGCGGGCTTGGGATTGGAGCCTGGATTGGACAGCGCCTCGCGCAGCGCCTGGATCTTCGCGTTGAGCTGCTTCGCGGATATCGCGCGCTCGCGCGCAATCTGGATCGTGGGCGTGGTCACGATCACCCGCAGCTTGTCCTGCCCGATCACATAATGCAGCGCGAGCACCCCTTCGCCCAGCGCGCCCAAGGTGGCCTGCAAGGCGCGCAGCCGCGTCAGATTGCGCTCGCCCACCTCGCGATTGCGCTCGGCGCTGGCCGCCGCCAGCTCCTTCATCAGATCGCCTAAAAAGCGATCGAAGCCCTGCTGCGCGACGCGCTGATCGGCGCGCAGTTGCTCGCGCTGCGCCTGCTCGGCGCTCGAGAGTCCCAGCTTCGCCTTGGCGTTGAGCGCGGCGAGCCCTTGGCCGATCTCGCCCAAGCGCCCCGCAATGGCCTGGTAGCGCTGCTGCCAGTCTTGTTCGGCGGGCGTGTAGTCCGCCTGCGTGCTGCGGCTATCTTGCTTGCCGTCGCGGCGGATGAAATCGAAGAACTCCTCTTCCTTCAACATCGCGAGCACCTGCTGCGCTTCGGGCAGGCGCCCTTCGTCGATCAACACATCGGCGAGCTCGCGATACACCGCCTCTTTGTCGCGCAGAAACGAGCGCTGCAGGGTGCTGTCCAGCGCGCTCAGCCCCGCGCGCAAGCCCTGGATGGTGTTGACCGCCTCCTTGCCGAAGAAGATCGCCAGATCGCGCCGCCCCAGATGCGTCAACGCTACCCGCAAACCGTTCTGCGCCGGCCATATTACGTCCGGAGCACCGGATGCATTTGCCGCGCGCAGCGCCCGCTGATGCAGCGGCAATGCCTTGGCGTAATCGCCGGTCCAGTCGTACAGCAGCGCCAGGTTATTTGCCGTACGGGCCGTCTCAGGATGATCCGGCCCCAGGGCCTTCTCGTTGATCGCGAGGCTGCGCTGGATAAGCGGCAATGCTTTGGCATATTCGGCCGTTGCATAGTAAGACGCGGCGAGATTGTTCAGGCTCACTGCGACTCGCGGATGGTCCGGCCCAAGGGCGTGCTCGAGAATTGCGAGGCTGCGTTCGAGCAGCGGCACCGCCTTGGAGTGGTCGCCCATGAGCTCGTACAAGAGCGCCAGGTTGTTGAGGCTCGATGCTACGTTAGGGTGCTCGGGTCCGAGCGCCTTCTCGTACACTTCCAGGCTGCGCTCGAACAGCGGCAGCGCCTTGGTGTATTCGCCCATCGATCGGTACAGATTCGCAACGTCGTTAAGGCTCGTGCCCACGTTCGGATGGTCCGGTCCGAGCGCCTTCTCGTTGATCGCAAGGCTGCGCTGCGAAAGCGGCAGCGCCTTCCCGTATTCGCCGATCGCCGAATACACATCTGCGAGGCGGGAGAGAGCCGACGCCAACGCCGGGTGCTCCGGGCCAAGGGACTTCTCGTAGATCGATATGCTGCGCTGGTAAACCGGCAGGGCCTTGGCGTAATCGCCCATGTCCCGATACACCTGTCCCAGCGTTTGGAGGCTCGTCGCGAGATTCGGATGATCCGGGCCCAATACTTTTTCGACGATCGCCAAGCTGCGCTCGATGAGCGGCAGCGCCTTGGCATACTCTCCCATCGCTTGATACAAGTCGGACAGACGATACAGGGCCTCCGCCACGTTACGATGCTCCGGGCCGAACGCCTTCTCATAGATCGCGAGGCTGCGCTGATTGAGCGGCAGTGCCTTCGGGTAATCGCCCATCGCGCGATACAACTCCGACAAATCGAGGAGGCTCGCCGCCACATCCGGATCCTCCGGCCCGAGCGCTTTCTCGGCGATCGCGACGCTGCGCTGGTAGAGCGGCAGCGCCTTCGCGTATTCGCCCATCAAGCGATACACCTGCGCCGCATGATCGAGATCGGTCGACACGTCCGGATGCTCCGGGCCGAGCACCTTTTCATCGATCGCAAGGCTGCGCTGGTAGTAACGAAGCGCTGATGCGTAATTGGTTGCGTCTCGATTCGCGGCGCCCAGCGCGTCGAGAACCGGCACGAGATCCGCATGATCATTGCCGAGCACCTCCGCCCGCAGTTCGAGCGCACGTTCGTACAGTGCAATGGCTTTTTTCAGATCGCGCTCCTTGCGGGCGGCCTCGGCTTGCGCCATGAACTGATCGGCTTGTTGCAGCCGCGGATCGCGTACGGACTCGACCTGCTGAGCCGCAGCATTGGGGTGCCACAGCGAGGGCGCGGCGCATAGGACGGCAAACACCAGAGTTGTCAAAATCGAATGTCGCATGTCACTTCATCGAAGCCTTCTGGTGTAGATGTCAGCGCGCTACAGCCAATTGCCCATCAGGATGAAAGGGGCCCAATAGTAGGGGTGGGTGTAGCGCTGGGCCGCATCGGCAGAGGGCGGCGCTGGGCGATTGGCGCGGCTCAAGCCGCGCTCGGTGGTGCTGGCGCTGGGCTGGACTTGGCCATGGATGAATTGCAGCTGCGCCTCGCGCAGCGCCTCGGCCTTGTTCATGTGTTCGTTTTGCTCGCGAATGCGATACAAGCTCTGCATCAGTATGCCGGTGCTCTCGTCGGCGACCTGCCACAGCGAGGCGATCACCCCCTTCGCGCCGCGCTCCTGGGCGAGCGCGCCGAAGCCTTCGATCTCGCGCCCATTGCCGTCCAAGCCGCCGCCCACCGCCGTCTCGCAAGCCGAGAGCGTGATCAGATCGACTTGGCCGAAGTCAAAATCGTCCTGGCGCAGATCGACCAAGCTCAAAGGGGTGCCGTCGCCCAGCAGCAGGAATGAATTGGACTCGTTGCCGGGCCGAAATACAAAGTGGCTCGCAATGTGCAGCACCGGATAGGATTGATCGAGCACCTCGCGCAGCCGCTGGGCGGTGAACGCGTCGTCCAGATACACTGCGCCGGGCAGCACGCCGCGCTCGCCCACCCGCACGATGCCCTCGAGCTCTTGGCGCACCGCGGGCAGCGCATCGAAGCTGCGCTGCGCGTTTTGGACCGCATGGGTCAAGCCCAGGCCCACCACGCGCCAGTGCGGCTGCGGCGCATCCTTGAGCTTGTCCTTGGCCGCTTCGGTATACAGCGCAATGCGGTAGTCTTCGACCAGATAGCGCCTGCCATCGTAGAGCGCCGCGAGCGGCACGTAGCGCAACGCCCCGTCCAGCGACACCATCAGCGTTTGCGCCTTGAGCTGCTTGAGATCCGCGGCGATGGGCCCGATCACATCCTCATAGAGCGCCTGAGCGGCGGGCTTGGGATTGGAGCCTGGATTGGACAGCGCCTCGCGCAGCGCCTGGATCTTCGCGTTGAGCTGCTTCGCGGATATCGCGCGCTCGCGCGCAATCTGGATCGTGGGCGTGGTCACGATCACCCGCAGCTTGTCCTGCCCGATCACATAATGCAGCGCGAGCACCCCTTCGCCCAGCGCGCCCAAGGTGGCCTGCAAGGCGCGCAGCCGCGTCAGATTGCGCTCGCCCACCTCGCGATTGCGCTCGGCGCTGGCCGCCGCCAGCTCCTTCATCAGATCGCCTAAAAAGCGATCGAAGCCCTGCTGCGCGACGCGCTGATCGGCGCGCAGTTGCTCGCGCTGCGCCTGCTCGGCGCTCGAGAGTCCCAGCTTCGCCTTGGCGTTGAGCGCGGCGAGCCCTTGGCCGATCTCGCCCAAGCGCCCCGCAATGGCCTGGTAGCGCTGCTGCCAGTCTTGTTCGGCGGGCGTGTAGTCCGCCTGCGTGCTGCGGCTATCTTGCTTGCCGTCGCGGCGGATGAAATCGAAGAACTCCTCTTCCTTCAACATCGCGAGCACCTGCTGCGCTTCGGGCAGGCGCCCTTCGTCGATCAACACATCGGCGAGCTCGCGATACACCGCCTCTTTGTCGCGCAGAAACGAGCGCTGCAGGGTGCTGTCCAGCGCGCTCAGCCCCGCGCGCAAGCCCTGGATGGTGTTGACCGCCTCCTTGCCGAAGAAGATCGCCAGATCGCGCCGCCCCAGATGCGTCAACGCTACCCGCAAACCGTTCTGCGCCGGCCAGACAACATCGGGCGCGCCGGCAGAGCTTGCAATCGACAATGCCCGCTCGTCGAGCGGCAGTGCCTTCGCATAATCACCCAAGGCGCCATACAATCCGGCGAGATTGCTGAGGCTTACGGCGACTCTCGGATGATCCGGGCCCAGTGTTTTTTCGAAGATCGACAGACTGCGTCGGTACAGCGGCAGCGACTTCGCGTAGTCGCCGGTCATCTTGTAAAAGCGAGCGAGATTGTGGAGACTTACCGCGACACTCTCATGCTCGGGGCCAAATGCTTTTTCGGAAATTGCGAGGCTGCGCTCATGCAGTGGCAGCGCCGTTGCGTAATCGCCCTGCGACTCGTAGACCAGAGCCAGATTATCCAAAAATGTCGCCCGGTCCGGGTGTTCGGCTCCCACAGCTTTTTCGGAGATCGCAAGACTGCGCTCGATCAGGGAGACTGCTTGCGCATGGTCGCCTAGATTTTGATAGGCGCTCGCCATGTTGTTCAGGCTTTTCGCCACATCCGGATGGGAGGACCCCAGCACCTTTTCACGAATTGCAAGGCTGCGCCGGTACAGCGGCAGCGACTGCGCATATCGGCCGGTGTTCACATAAATACCTGCGAGATTGTCGAGGCACGTCGCTAGCTGCAGATTTTCGGGGCCAACCGCTTTGTCGAGTATGGCGAGGCACCGTTCATATAACGGGATCGCCTTGCTGTACTCACCCATCCCGCCATAGAGTCGCGCGAGACTGTCGAGACTGATCGCAACGGCCGGATGATTTGGGCCAAAAGCGCGCTCGCGAATTGCAAGACCACGTTCATCGAGCGGCAGTGCCCGCGCGTACTGACCTACGTCGCGGTAAAGATTGGCGATGTTCGACAGGATTGCGGCGACCTCGGGATGCCGCGGTCCGAATGTCTTTTCAGCTATTGCCAAGCTGCGCTCCTGTAGAGGCAGCGCCTTTGCGTATTCCCCCATCGCGCTGTAGAGCAGCGCCAGATTGTTCAGTCCCGCGGACACGTATGCGTGTTCAGCGCCGAAAAGCTTTTCGACGATCGCCAAACTGCGTTCCTGCAATGGCAGGGCCCTGGCGTACTCACCCATCGCGCTGTGCAGCAGCGCCAGATTGTTGAGACTGGTGGCGACCTGCTGGTCTTCAGGACCGAGCGCAGCCTCGTTAATGGCAAGGCTACGCTCGAACAAAGGGAGCGCCTTGGCATATTGGTTGGTATTCCAATACAGCGCACCCAGATTGTTGAGCGCCATGGCGACGGAGGGATCATCGGGTCCCAAAACTTTTTCGTACATGGCGAGGCTGCGCTCGTATAGAGGCAGCGCTTTCGCGTAGTCACCGATGGATCGATACAGCTCGGCCAGATTGTTGAGGTTGGTTGCGACTGACGGATGCTCCGAGCCTAGGAGTTTCTCGGTGATCGCCAGACTGCGCTGCTGAAGTGTCAGCGCTTTGGCGGATTCGCCCATTGAGCTGTACATCAGGGCGAGTCTGTTGAGACTCGCTGCGAAGGGCAAGGCTTCGGGCCCCGCGACTTTTTCGATAATCGCAGCGCTGCGCTCGTAGTAATTGACCGCTGCCGTGCGATCGCCAGTGTCGCGATGCACTGCCGCCAGAGCATCCAGCACGGATACCAAATCCGAATGCTCGGCGCCAAGTACCGACACGCGTAAAGCCAATGCCTTTTCGTACAGTGCAATCGCGTTTTTGAAATCGCGGTCGTTGCGGGCAGCCTCCGCTTGTGCGATGAATTGATTCGCCTGTTGCAGTTGCGGATCGATTGCTGAGTTAGGCTCCTGAGCCGCGGCATGCGCGGGCTGCAGCGAACACGCGGCGCAGATGAGCGCCAGCAGGACGGGCATCAGAGCTGAATAACGCATATCACTTCGCCGCCGCACGCACGCGTGCAGCTGCAAACTACCCGTGCGAATGCCAGTCGCTCTCCTGCATGTGATCCGCAAGCACCCGCAGATCTTGATCGCGAAAGCCGCGCTGCAGCAGCCCGGTGCGCATGAGCGGAAACTTCATTCGAGTGGCAAGCCGGGTGCAAGGCACCCGGCGCTGCAATGGTCTGACGTTCTCTAGTTGGACCACATGCGATACTGGTTGTACACGCCGCCCAGGTTGCGCACGCGAACGATGAAGGGCCCGGTCCAGCGCGGATACCAGCGGCATGCCTCGTCGTCTCCGGGGCCGTTGGACGCGCAGATCAGGTTGCCGTTCTGGTCGTAGACATACAAGTCCAGATCGGTGTCGCCGTCGCCGCTGATTGCCAGAAACGCGGGTTCACCGCCCCGGAAAGTGACGTTATAGACATCGGTGATTCCGGCTCTCACGCGATCGATATGACGCACCGGATTGTAAGCGCCCCGCGTGCCGGTCTTGGCCGCTTCGTCCGCGAGGGCAATCAGATCTTTGCGGCCTCCGGCATACTCGCGTGCGCGCGCAAGCAGTGCGCTGACCGATTGGTCGCGCATTTGGCCGGCGCCTTCCTGTTCATCCTTTGCGCTCGACGTGCCCTCGGTCTTCTTGTCGCGCTTTTCGTCCTTCACCCCCACTTCGTTGAATATCTTCGCGGCTTCGATCAGCGCCAGCGCGTCTTTGTTCTTGTCGCCGTAGCGAGCGAGTTGATCGGCAAGCCGTCCCTTGGCTGCAGCTTCGATCTGCGGCGTGCTGCCGCGTTTAGCGGCATCGACGTTCTTGCCCTTCTGCGCCTCCGCCTTGGGCGCCGCTTTGTCGGCGCTGTGCGCAGGCATGACGCTGGCGAGCGTGAATGCCAGTGGGGCAGCCAATGCGATTCCAATTGCTTTCGTTCTCATCATGACGTTCCTTTCGTGGGGTTTGACAACGGCCAAGCTGCGAGCTGCGCATCCGCCGAGACGATGCACGCGCTTGGAAGGAGAGAGGGAAGCCGTAGCTGCGCGAACAACGGGGTTGCGATGCGAATGTCATAACTTAGGACTGCGACTCCGTAACTGCGCACCATCATACCCAAGATCGCTGCGCCACCATCATACCCAAAGCCGAAGCGCATGGTTAATTTGCATGGCGGTCGATCGCGGCGCTCGCCACACCGACACCGATCGGATGGTCGGCTACGCGCTCGATGCGCGTTACATGCAGACGCCGCTCGATATAAGTGAAAACCCTATCTCCGCCGCCGTAGCGCTTCAACGTAAGCGTGACCGTGCCGCCCGCCACGGCAAGCCGCGCCTCGAGCTCTGCCAAGGTCGAGACGCTGTGTCCATCGACGGCCTCCAGAAAATCGCCGCGGCGCAGCTCTTTCGCATCTCCATCCGTTCCGCTATCGACGTGATGAATCATCAATGCGCCGACACGCACTTCTGCGATGTCGCGCAGCGGCGTCGCGGCAAACAAGACGCCGCCCGCCAGCACCCCTTCGAAATTCACCACCCGCGCCTGCGGGCGTGCGCTGCCGTGCACCACGATCTCCTGGCCGGAGCGTCGGACGCGCAGATCGAACGAATCCAGATGGCCGCGCAGCAGGTCGAACAATTGGGTTTCGCTGCGGATGTCTGCGTCGCTGCCCGTGACGCCGCGTATCACGTCACCGGGCTGCAGCGGCGTGCCTTCGGGGCCGCCGTAGTTACGCGCAACTTTCAGCAGGTCGGCATCTTGCTCGTTGTAATAGACCACATGCAGCTCCGGCGGGGAGGGATCGACGCCGGCTTCGAGGAGCTCGAGGATTCGGCACGCATATTTGGCGGCAACCGCAAAATTCGTGTTCTGCGAGCCGCGAATCTGCGCTGTATTGATGCCTACGACGCGGCCCGTATCGAGGCTGATCAACGGCCCGCCCGAGTTTCCGGCGTTGATCGGGGCGTCCGTCTGCAGAAGCTCCTGATGAGCGCGCGTCGCCACGCCCGAAACGATTCCTCGCGTTCCCGTGAATGGCAAGTTCCAGGGATGACCGAAAGCGCCGACCGGATGGCCCACCGAAGGTATGGTCGCGCACTCGAGCGGCGCGGAGCGCACGCCCGCCCGAACCGCTTCGGGAATGACGACGATCGCGAGATCGAGGTGGGGATCGACATACAGCTTGCTCGCCTCTACGAACGTGCCATCATGCCCCGCAATTTCAACGCGCGATGGCGAGCGCGACACCACATGTGCGTTGGTCATCACCCACCCGCGCGCGGCATCCACAACGAAGCCTGCACCGCGCTGAGTGCCTTTCAGATCGCCTTCGAGCGGTGTTGCCACGGCTGTGCGCACCTGCACGGTGTAAGCCAGCGCAGCCTTGAAAACAGCTTCACCGTGGTCCGCCCCGAGCGCTGCCGCAGAGACTAACTCCAAAGCAAGGACCGCCCACATTCTTAAACTTTTGTTCATCTATTTTCTCCGCCACCTTCGCGTCCATTACGCAGAGCGAGACGCCAGGCGGCCGGCAATGTCAGGCCATGTGAGCCGGATCGATCGCTTCAGATGGTTATGCAGCGTGGGCACCGCGGCGCGCTGGCCGGTTCGTTGCGGCCGCTATCGCGCGGATTGGGCGCAGTCGCTGGCGGCTGCGCACCTTCTCGCGCGCGCGATGTCGGGCCGAGCGCCTGAGCACCGGCGAGCGCACTGTTTGGAACGACGTTGGCGCCGCGCCGGTCCTCGGACTGATCTGCCCACGTCACGCCGGCAGCGCTGACCAACGCCATGGCGCCCAGCATCCACACGGCTTTTGCTGTTTTCATCATCCACTCCTCGAGTTCGGAAATGTCCGCGGGCTTTCTGCATCCGCGATTGCCAAGACGGCGCGGAGCCGCAATCGTCAGGGCGATGCGGAGCGCTGCGCACGCTTGTGTGCGCTTCACAGTGCGTGAAGGCGAATTCGCCGCTGCGTCGACTGGCGGTGGTCAGCCGCGCTGCCGAACTTCCACTCGGAGACGCGCAGCAGCAGGTTGGGCGAGCTTGTAGCGTTGCAGGAAGCGCAAGTGTCCGGCATCAGGTTTTTGCGGCCAGTCGGCCTCGAGCGTGATGGTTCCGCCGAATTGCGTGGTTTCAGGCGCGATGCCGAGGGATTGCAGATCCGCGGTCATCGCTTGCACGAGCTTTGCCGGATCGCGATTTTCGATCACCTGCGGCTCACCGGGTCCGCCGCGAAAGACGACCTGGTCGGGCGGTTGCTCCGGCAATTGCAGCAACACGATGCCGATCGCGAGCACCAGGCATGCAGCCATCGCAAGCGCCGTGTATACGCGCCAGGATCGCCGGCCGGGCGCCGACTCCAGCAGCCTCAGTTCGCGTAAGCGAAACAGTAAGCGCTGCAAGCCCGACGTCTCGTCGAAATCGGGAAGCGGCTGCTGCCGCTGGATCTCCGAGATCGCTTCCCTGACTGCGTTGGCCTCCGCGAGGGTCACGGCGTCGCCATCGGCCCGCGGCTTTCCAGCAAGTGCGCTCATCCAGTCTTGATCGTCTTTATCGGGCATGTGGCATTGACGCGGCAACGGGTTGTGACGTCACCCTGCCAGAAATTTCCGGCAGGGTTCTAGAAAAACCTTCAGCTTCTTGCGGCACTGCGAGAGATATTCCCGCGTCGCGCCGGGTGTGCGCTTCAAAGCCGCGGCGACGTCTTCGATGCTCCAGCCGTCGAATGCCACCCGTGCAAGTATTTCTGCCCGATCGGCATACACTTCGGCAAAGATCGTGTACGCGCGGTGCACGCAGTCTTCGAGCCCGACACCTGAATCCGACGGCGGATCGGCGCGTGCGTTGACGAGCAGCTCCAGCGTGTCGTCGTCGACTTGCTCTTCCGGGCGCTGGCGCCTGAAGTGATCGATTAAAGCATTGCGCACGATCGCCCACATCCAAGCATCGAATCGCGCCTCACCGTGAAAGTCTGCGCTGTGCCGCACCACGTTCACGAAAACATCCTGAACCAGCTCTTCGGCATTTTGGTGGGCGACGCGATGCTTGAGAAAATACGCCAAAAATCTGCGGGCGTATGTGCGGTAGAGATGAGAAATCGCGTCGATCCGAGCTTTGCCGCCCCGCCGCAGCGCGCGCAGACATTCGTCATCGGTCATTTCGGCTGCGCAGGGTTGCATCCGCGAATCCTATAGCCAGTTACCCATCAAGATGAAGGGTGCCCAGTAGTAGGGGTGAGCATACGGGCGGGCCGGGTCGGTGGGGAAAGTTGGAGCTGCCCCGATGCTGGCAGTCGCACGTGTCACGCCGCGCTCCCCCGCTATGCCGGTGGCGCCCGTTGCCGTGGCGCGGTCGGTGGGAACTCCGCGAAGCAATCCCAACTGGGCTTGTCTGAGCGCCTCGGCCTTGGTGGTGTTGTCCTTCTGTCGCAGCCGATAGAACTGCTGCATGAGCTGGCCTGTGCTCGAATCGGCCACCGGCCACAGCGTCGCAAGCACGGCGCGTGCGCCTTGCTTCTGGGCGAGCACGCCCAGGCCTTCGACTTCGAGGCCGTTTTCGCTGCGGCGCCCGCCCACGGCGGTCTCGCACGCCGATAGCGTGAGCAGCTCGACGTGATTGAAACGCAGGCCGCGCGCGCGAATGTCGCGCAGCGTGAGATGGCTGCCGTCGCCGAGCAGCAGGAACGACGCATCGCTGCCGGGCACGAAGCGGAAGTGACTGGCGATATGCAGCACGGGGTTGTCCAGCATCGACTGCAACTGCGCGAGCGTGAAGCGCTCGTCCAGTTCCATCTCCCCCGGCAGCACGTCGGGGCGCACGATGCCTTCGAGCTCACCCTTGACCGCGGGCAAGGCGCTGAAGCCCTCATGCGGCTGGGTGACGCCCAGCGCGGCGACCTGCCAGCGCGACTGCGGCGGCTGCGCCAGTCGCGCGCCGGCCGCTTCGGTGTAGATGGCGAGGCGGTAGCGTTCGATCAGATACGCATCGTCGTGCACCAGCGCGGCAAAGGGGACGTAGCGCAATGCGCCGTCGAGAAATAGGATCAGCGTGTGGGCCCCTTGCGCTTCGAGGTCTTGTTCGAGCGGGCCGATCAGCATCGCATAGAGCTCGCGACCGAGCGGGCGCGGGTCGATCTTGGGGTTTTGAATGGCTTCGCGGAAGGCGGTGATCTTGGCGTTCAATGCAACGCGGCTGATCGGCACTTCGCGAGCAAGCTGAACGGAGGCCGTGCTCAGAATGAGGTGCAGGCGCTGTTCGCCGGCAATGAATTGCACCGCGGCGACACCTTGGCCGGCGGCGCCCAGATCGACCAACAGGTTCTGGTGCGATTCGATCTGCGACTGCACCGCTTCGGCCCGGCGCGCCTGTACGGGGTCCGCGGCGAGCTGTTGCGCGAGGCTGCCGAGAAAGTCATCGAAGGCGAGACGGGCTTTTTCCAGGTCGGCGTCGATGGTCTTCAGCCGCTCGGTATCGGCGCCGCTCGCTTCACCGATTTTTTGTTTGCGCTCGAGGACCTCACGCTCTTTGGCGAGTGTGGCCAGTTGCTCGCGCACGGCGTAGAAGCGCTCGTGCGCTTTGCGCTCGACCCCCGTGAGCGGCACATCGGTGCTGCGCGGGTCGGCGCTCGCATCCCGACGCACGAAATCGAAGTACTCCTCTTCCTTGAGCATTGCCATTACGCGCTGCGCTTCCGGAATGCGGCCCTCGGTGATCAACAGATCGGCCAAATCTGTGTAAACAGCGCGCTTGTTTTGCAGGAACGACTGCTGTAAGCCGCGGTCGAGGTCGGTCAAGCCGGCACGCAGGCTTTGAATCGTGTTGACGGCTTGCTTGAACCAGTAGATGGCCGAGTCAGGCTCGCCACGCTCGGAGAGTACAACACCAAGCGCGGACTGCACCCGAGACAGCAACTCGGGTTGATCACCGCGCGAGGCGATCGGCAGCGCACGACGCAACAGCGCCTCTGCCTCGCCGCGTTGACCCAGATGCCAATAGTCCAAGCTGGCGTTGTAGAAATTCAACGCTACCAGCGGATGCTCGGGGCCCAGTATCTTCTCGTACATCCTCAGGCTGCGCTGGTACAGCGGCAGCGCCTCGGAATAGCGGCCCATCGAGCCGTACAGCAGCGCGAGATTATTCAGGCTTGTCGCAACGCCCGGATGCTCGGCGCCCAGCGCCTTCTCGCGAATCGCCAACGCGCGCTGGAACAGCGGCAGCGCGGCGGCATAGTCGCCCATGGCATGGTGCAGCAATGCCAGGCTGTTCAGACTGGACGCAACGTCCGGATGCTCGGCGCCCAGCGTCTTCTCGCGGATCGCGAGACCGCGCTGGTACAGCGGCAGCGCACGAGTGTTTTCGTTCATCGATCGATACAGGTCTGCCAGGTTGTTCAGAGTCGTGGCCACATCGGGATGGTCGGCGCCCCGTTCCTTTTCGAGGATCGCCAGGCTGCGCTGGAACAACGGTAGCGCGCGGGCGTATTCGCCCATCGACGCATACAGCCCTGCCAAGTTGTTCAGCGCCGATGCCACCTCGGGACGCGCGGCGCCCAGCGCCTCCTCCTCGATGGCCAGGCTGCGCTGATACAGCGGCAGCGCATCGCTGTATCGCCCCATCAACTCGTATAGCCCTGCCAGATTGTTCAGGCTCGTGGCCAGCGTTGGATGCTTCGGTCCGTAAGTCCTTTGATCCATCGCCACGCTGCGCTGATAGAGTGGCAGCGCGCGGCCGTAGTCACCCATCGACTTGTACAGCCCTGCCAAATTGTTCAGGCTCGCGGCCACATTTGGATGCTCGGCGCCGTGCACCTTCTCGTAAATCGCCAAGCTGCGCTGATACCGCGGCAATGCGCGGCCATAGTCGCCCATCGCTTGGTGCAGATGCGCGAGGCTGTTCAGGCTCGCGGCAACGGCCGGATGTTCGGGGCCGAGCGCCTTCTCGAAGATTGCCAGGCCGCGCTCATACAGTGGCAACGCCTCGGCGTAACGTCCCATCGACTCGTGCAGTGCAGCGAGGGCGTTTATCACCGTCGCTACACGCAAGTGTTCGTCACCGAATGCGGATTGCGTCACTTGCAGCGCGGCAGTCCAGGCCTGGCGTGCCTCCTCCCTTCGGGCCTGACTTTGTAGGTTTATGGCACGTGCGATGGCGTCCTGCGCATTGCGCTGGCGTTGGTAGCGCGGATACTCACTTTGCATCCACTGGCGTTCGCGCTCGACGAGCGCCGTCGACCAGCCTTTGTTCACAAACAGGTCGAAGTCCGCAAGCGGCCCTTCGCGAAACCGCTCATCGCCCGCTATCAGCTCCAGCGCCTTCCTGTAGTACTCACGCGCTTGGTCGGGATTGCCCTGGAGCAGGTAGGTATGGCCGAGGTTCAGTGCCCATGCATCGATCAGCGGCTCGAGCTGGTGCGCTTTGCGTGTGACTTCCTGCGCCTCTGCAAAGCGCCCGAGCACGATCAGCGACCAGCCCAGGGCACCCAGCGAATCTGCGTCGCCCGGCCAGTGGCGAATGACTTCTCGATAATCCGTGACTGCCGCTTCGCGCTGTCCGGTCCTGACGTAACAGCCGGCCCGATCGTGCAATGCGCTGACCAGCGTCGGTACTGACGCCAAGACGCGGGTGTAGAGCGGAATCGCGTCCCCGCAGCGGCCGGCGTTTTGCTGCGCTTGCGCGTCCTGCAGCACCTGCCATACATCGTGCTCAAATGGGGGCGCTTCGCTCGCGGCGGGCGGCTGAGCGTCCGCGGGCCGCCCTGCGGGCGCAGACGATGCGCCTGCTGGCGACTCGACCTGCTGAGCTGCAGCATTGGCGCTCCACAGCGAAGGCGCGGCGCAGACCAGAGCAGACACCAGAGCGCTCAGAGCTGAATGTGGCATGTCACGTCATGGATACCTTCTGCTTTAAATTGTCAGGGCCACAGCCAACTGTGCACCGCGTTCATGTGTTCGTTGTGCTCGCGGGGGCGATACAAGCTCTGCATCAGTATGCCCGGTGCTCTGGTCTGCGACCTGCCACAGCAAGGCGATCACCCTTCGCGTCGCGCACTTTTCGTCCAGCAGATCGAACGCACCCGTTTACTTCGCGAGTGCGTCCCAACTGAAGAGCCGCAGCGAAGTCGTGCTCAGCGTGCGAGCGGGTGCGCTGAGCCCACGCGTTCGTTCCGGGGCGAAGCCTGCCGCTTCGAAGAGATCCATCAGAGGTTGGCCGCCGCCTCGCGTTGCCGCTAATGTCGGCTGACTGAGAAAGCGGAAATCGGCCTGCGGCTGTCCTTCCTGTGCTTCGGTTACGATCGTGACGATGCCTTCGCGGCCCGAGGTGTCTGTGGTGTCGATGTCGCCGATGTCGACGCTGAGTTGCGAGCGCGGCTCGAAGCGCTCCAGCATCACATGCTGAATTCCATAGCGGCTGTCGATCAGAAGCACGTTGACGTCGACCGGCCGGCTCAGCGTGTTGTTGACGCTGAGCTTGAGCTTGTCGCCCTGGCGTAGCGCCGGCACCTCGCTGGACCGAATTTCGAAACTCTTGCCTTGGCGTTCGTAAGCGAGTCTCAGGTTGACGCCTTGAGCGACTGCCGTGCCCCCGGTCATGGTAGCGAGCTTGAGCAGGCTGGTTGCGCGCGCGATCGAGCGCAGCGTTGCAACCGTGAGCTCCGCTACCTGATCGGGCGACTTGTTCGCCAACTCGATCGAAATCGTCTTGTGGGGGCCTTGTTCGACGAGCTCCGCGGTGGCTGGAAGAAACCACAGGTGCTCATCGCGAAGCAGCAGACGCACTTCACCGGGCTCGTTGGCACCCACCCAGCTCGCCGCGAGCCCGTCCACTTTTTGCTTGGACAGCCGCTGCACTACAGCGCGTGCTTCGGCCTGCGCTTTACTGTCCGGCTTCAACATGGGCGGCAGTGATACACGAAGCGCCAACGAGGCGTTGGGTTGCACGAGCCGCGCATAAGCTTCGGCGGGTAGCTTGCTCGGGTCGAGCGCGGGCTTGCCGTCGCGCGCGATCGGCGTCACCGCCGATTGGAGCAGCTCCACCTTGCCGGCTTGCACGAAGCCGAGCGCGGCGCTATCGGGATCGCCGGGATTGGCGACGACCGAAAAAATAGCGCCGTCGCCCAAGCGATGCAGAGTGCCGGCAGGAACCATCAAGCCGCTTTTCGTGTGTTCGATCCTCCACTGCAGGATTTGGGGACCCACCTGGGTTCCGAATACCGGAGCATCCAGGCTCGTTCCTTCGTAGAGTGGAGTGGGCTGGCCGCGCATTTGCGCGCGATAGCGATGCAGGATCTGCTCGCCCAATTGCCGGTACGTCAGCGTCGGGTTCATGGCCAGCGCCTCGGCGACCGAATACGAAAATACGCCGTGTTCGTGCTTTCTAGGGTCGCCGGCATCCAGGTTAGCCGGCATTGGCGCTTCCGGCGTGAGCTCCCACGACTGCGCGGCATAAAAAGCGACGAACCCACCGGCGTCGGCGTTCGCCTTGGCCGTCTGGAGGGCACTCATCGGAGCAGCGGCGTCGGCGCCGGTGCCGCGCGGGAACAACTTCGCCGCAGCTTGCGCAGCTTTATCGAGTGCCGCTGCAGGGACACCCAGCTCCTGCGGCCTTACCTCGCGATAGCGAATCGCCGGATCTTCGATTCCCCGTGTAATCGTGCCGGAATGGCACGTATCGAACACGGCCCACACGAAAGCGCCCCGGTTGCGTATCGCGGTAATGGCAGCGCCGAGCTCGTCATCGACGATCGCGTTCTCCACCGCCTGGTTGGCGCCGGACCATTTTCCTACGTCACGCGGCAGAAAAACTTCATCGAGCCCGTCCGGCTCCGGATTTGCCGGACCGAGATTCTGCGCGGGTTGCTGCGATCCGTGGCCCGCGAATGCCAGAAACACGAAGTCGCCTTTTTGGACTTTGCCGGCGAGCGTTTTGAGCTCGTTCAGAATGCCGCTGCGAGTTGGATCGCCCTGGCTCTCCTTGACTTGATCCGCAAGCACCCGGATGTCCTGATCCCGAAAACCGCGCTGCAAGAGCACGCTGCGAAGGAGCGGCACGTCATTGGCCGGCCCGTGGAGCTGGAAACGTTGCTCGAGCGAGGGATAGCTCGAGACACCGACCAAAAGCGCATAGCGCGCCGCGGCGGCTGCAGCGGGCGTGAGGAGAACAATCAGCGCCAGCGCTAAGCGCGAGAGTCCGTCTACCAAGCTTCGGCTGCAGTTTTCACGCGGCATGATCGCAATGACGCAACTCGTGCGACTTTGTCTGGGTGTGACAAGCCGGGTCCAAGTTACCCGGCGCTGCAGCGGGCTGAGATTGCACGACTAGCGCAAGGCGGGATGCGAAATCACATATCATCGATAGGGGCGGCGACTGCGTACAACTGCCGCACCATCATACCCAAACGCAAGGGGCTTGTTCAATTGATCGTGAGCTGCGGTCCGGTATAGCTCAGCCGAAATAGCAGCAGCACGGCGGATATGCGGGAGCGGAGGCACATGTCAACGCCAGCGAACGTGCTCAGCATTGAAAGGCCTAAGCAATCCTGGTGGGTGATACTGGGATCGAACCAGTGGCCCCTCCCGTGTGAGGGCCTACTGGGATTGAACCAGTGGCCCCTCCCGTGTGAGGGCCGAATAGCACGATTTCCACTATCCACCACTATCCACCAATATCCAGGGTGTAGAAGGGAGAAACTAAACATGTTATCCACTCAAGTCCACTTGCGTTTTTGACCGAATACTTGCATATCAATATTTGGAAACTTCCATACTCCGAAAATGCTTGAACTGAACCGCGTCGCAAAACGCAAAGCTCTGAAGCCGCGGCGTGAACCGTATTGGATGGAGCTTGAACGCGGTCGCTCTCTCGGGTTTCGACGTCTCACAGCTGACAGTATAGGTAGCTGGATCGCGCGGATCTACCATGATAGTTACCGTCAAAAACCACTCGGCGAATTTGGAACCTTGCCGGAACAGGAGCGCTTCAGCGCCGCAAAGAGAGCGGCCGAGGAATGGTTTCAACATTTGGCGATGGGCGGCTCCACGGATAGGGTGACTGTGAAGCAAGCGTGCGAGGGATACATTCAAAAGTTGCGCGAGGATAAGGGCGAGTCAGCCGCGCTAGGTAATGAGGGACATCTGCGCCGGATGGTCTATGCCGATCCCATCGCGCGCGTGGAACTCGCGAAGCTCACGCCCCGACACGTCGCGGACTGGAAAAGGAGGACATTGGCTAAAGGGGGCAGCCGCAGCTACTTCAATCGAAACGCGACTGTGCTCCGGGCTGCGCTGAATCTCGCAAAGAGCAGGCGAGAAGTAGTTAGCGATCAGGCGTGGTCCGAAGAGCTGAAGCCGCTTAAACATGAGGACAACCGGCGCACGCTTTACCTCGATCGTGCGAAGCGTCGGGAACTGGAAGAGAACGCGGGCAATGAGGTGCGATATCTCATCGCAACGATGAATTTACTGCCGCTGCGGCCCGGCGAAGTCGTCAATGCTCGCGTCGAAGATTTCGATGCGCGGCACGGAATGCTTCGCGTACACGGAAAGACCGGAACGCGCGTGATTCCGCTGCCTCCGGAAGCAGTCGGCCATTTTAAGCGCTGTGCCAAAGATAAGCTGCCCAATGCATGGCTGCTTTCACGTAGCAACGGCGCTCAATGGGACCGCTTCGCCTGGCGTGATGAGATCAAGCTCGCGGCGGCGGCTGCGAAGCTGTCGCCGGCCACGTGCTTATACACCCTTCGGCATAGCACGATTACGGACCTGGTGACGAGCGGCTTGGATATCTTCACCGTGGCGAAGATCAGCGGCACCAGCGTTGCGATGATCGAAAAGCACTACGGACATCTGCAGCGTGAGCACGCACGCCAAGCGTTAAAGCGATTGGCCTTGAAGTAGTAACAGAAGAACTCGTTGAATCGAGGCCAGTAGGCGCATCGACAGCCTGCTTTCCGCGCACACACGCGGAATGACGCAACTAGGGGGATGCTCGCGAATTTAACCACCCCAAAGAAACACGTGGTTAAGACGAACACAACAACGCAGCGATAAGGACGCATAGCACTGCTGTTCACCGGCGTTACCACGGCGTTTCTTCGAAGCCGCTTCGGCACGGTAGCTGTCTACGCACATCAGATCGAGGATCACCGAGTGGTGAACGACGCGATCGATGGCTGCCGATGACGTAACCTATTTTTCGCACATTTGGAGGCGGTGGCCTCGATCTGATTCAATGGTAGCTGCCAAGCAAGCCAACGAAGCAGACACACAAGAGGCCACCAATGACGGAGCATACAGCGGAAGGACTGAAGGAAGCGATAAGAGTCGATTCTGAGCAGCTGCGGGGGCATGTGGACGAGATCGTGCGCTCAAGCGTCGAAGAGACGCTGAATGGGCTACTCGAGGCGGAAGCCGAGCAGCTGTGCGGGGCTGGGCGATACGAGCGTTCACCCGAGCGAATGGACACGCGAGCTGGACACTATGAGCGCAAGCTCGAGACCAAGGCCGGTGTGGTTACGCTTAAGGTGCCGAAGCTACGGAGTCTGCCGTTCGAGACGGCAATCATTGATCGCTATCGACGCCGTGAGTCTTCGGTCGAAGAAGCGTTGGTGGAGATGTATTTGGCAGGAGTGAGTGTACGGCGGGTCGAGGACATCACCGAAGCGCTATGGGGCACACGGGTGAGCTCGGGCACAGTGAGCCGACTCAATCAGAAGATCTATCTCAATGAGCTGGTGCCCGATCGCGCACGCCAAATGCGTTTTGCCGCAACCTGGCTTACCGACAGCGACGATGTTGGTCGTATCTTCGAGGAACCCGCCGGTCTTGAGCCGCTCGACTTGTGGGCGCGTGGCCGTATCGAAGCGTCCGAGCCTCAAGGTCTGGAACGTTTTATCTGCCGGCAATGCGGAGAGCTTCTTCAGCCGCTCGGTGCGGCACTACAGATGAGCTCCCCACCGTCTACTCGACAGCGTTCACTCCCGCCCTGTTCAGCGTGCTCCACGGAAGCGTCCTGATCAACGCGTCTCCTGCCTTTACTCCCTTGCCCTCGGTAAATACGAACAGCGGATTAATATCCAGCTCCGAAATGTAATCCATGTGATCGATCGCCAGTCTTGATACTTTCATTAATGCATCGGCAAGTGCATTAATATCACTTGGTCTACCGCCACGTGCTCCGGCGAGTAGCTTATATCCCTTTATCTCTACAATCATCTCTATCGCATCTGATTTCGCTATCGGAGCGATGCGAAAGGTTATGTCCTCAAGCACCTCAGAAAAAATGCCACCCAACCCGAACATTATCGCTGGGCCGAACGATTTATCATTGGTGATTCCGACAATCGTCTCGATGCCACCGCTTACCATTTCCTCGACAAGCACACCTTCAATCAATGCGTCGCTTCTGTAGGCTTTGGCGTTTCGTATGACGTCTCGATACGCCGCGAGCAGTTCTTGGTCGGTCGCAATATCTAACCGTACTGCTTTAGCCTCTGTTTTGTGCGGAATATCGGGAGATTGCACTTTGACTACCACTGGATAGTTGATCCGTTTCGCAATTGATACCGCGTGCTCTTCATCTATCGCAAGCTCCGCTCTGGTAACCGGAATCGCATAATGTGCCAAGACCTTCTTCGATTCGTATTCCGACATGAATGCATTATTGGCCTTAAATAGACCGCGGATGTCGGGTATGTTAGTTGGCCTCACCTCCGCGTCTAGGGAGATCTTATTGCGACGCTCTGCGCCCGCGTACCACGATAGCGCCGCGAGCGCGCGGCCGCAGCGCACCGGCGATTGGTAGTGTGGAATGTATCCCTCGTCCAGCTTCGCATATGCTTCACGGGCATCTTCATTCGTCGCACTCCAACAGACGAAGATCGGCTTGTCGGTTCCTCTCGCCACTCGGACGATTTCTGCCGCAATTCGTCCCGCGATATCGCCTGCCAGCGAGGCGTTGATCATAATGATGGAATCGACATTGTCATCGTCGAGAATGGCGCAAAGCGTGCGATTGATCAGCGTCAAGTCGTTGAACACGGATGCGGTGACATCAATCGGGTTGAGTGCCGAGCCAAATGAAGGCATGAAAGATCGCAGCTTGTCGGTCGTCGCGGCCGCGAGTGCCGGCACTCTCAGCCCGCACCTTATGCACTCATCCGTCATCAAAATACCGGCGCCGCCAGAAATCGTCACAATCGCCATCCGATTTCCCGTCGGCAATTTCTTGCACCGGAAAGCGCGCCCGACGTCTATCAGGTCCTGAATGTCGTCGACCTGCACGATGCCCGCTTGCCTGAATGCGGCTTTATACAGGCTTATGGAACCGGCGAGACTTGCGGTATGTGACGCGGCTGCTTTTCGTCCTTCCTCCGTATTGCCAACTTTCCAGGCTAAGATCGGCTTTCCTTTTAATAGTGCGCGTTTGCCAACTTCGATCAGGCGACGCGCGTCTCTCAATCCTTCCATGTAGCAGACGATTAGATCCGTATGTGGATCGTCGATGAAGTAGTTAATGAAGTCGAGCGTCGTTACGCCGATCTCATTACCGGTCGTGACGACTTGACGAAATGGAAGACCGGCGCTCGCTGCAAGGTTCATCTTTCCAGCACAGTGGGATCCGAAGCTTGGAATTCACGTGACTTGAAGTCGCGGC
>JADMIO011011054.1_pt1 | contig 117982 bp, 104 predicted proteins | sample 8958161 | NCBI WGS metagenome assembly JADMIO01 (sample SAMN16585339, study PRJNA669376) | soil metagenome | isolation source: Crop rotation soil | place: USA: Cullars Rotation, Alabama | collected 2011
GCCGTTTTCGAACCGCCTCAAGGCCTTCAAGAACCTTGATATTTTCGGCGTTGTATTCGGCTGCTGATTGAGGTTTAGATTCGGCCATTTTGACCTGTGATCACGTCCATCTTTTTCCTTTAATTTTCCGGGGTTAGGATGTTTTTGGAGACGCTTGGAATATACCGGAAATGGCGTGAAAAGTAAAGCTGCGCAGAGGGCGTCCACCGGCGCGATTTCGCCGTAAAAACAGGACCCTGAAATCACATGCGCAGGCGATTTTGAGGCGCGCAAACCGCTGTGGCTCCGGTTGACACGCCGCAACCTGTAAGCGAAAAGAACTAGGCCATGAAAAGCGCTTGGACCGCGATGAAGTTTCTAACGATCGCCGGCCGTTTCGGCGCAACGCCAGGTGCACCGGAACAAATTGGCGCGGCGGCCGGATATTTTCCGATTGTCGGCGCGATCATCGGGCTGGCTTTGATCCTACTACACCGCATTGTTGAACCGTTTCTCGAATCCGAGATCGAAGCGGCGGTTCTTGTTCTAGCGCTTATCCTGATGACGGCCGCGCTGCACCTGGAAGGTACGCAAAAAACATTCGATCAAGTTTTATCGCGGAAAGAAGACAACGCGCTTACCGTATACGGAATCGTTGCGCTGATACTCGTGATTACGCTGAAGATTCGCGCTATCGAAGTAATGGGTGAGACGCGCAACGTGAATTTACTACTTTCCCCCGTGATCGCGCGCTGGGCGCTGGTAATCTTTCTCTATGGTCCCGTCTGGGACGGTGAAGAGCCGGCCTGGCGAATCGCTCGAAGAGTCAGCATTTGGCATATTGTGATCACGAGCCTGATAACGTTGGCATTGGCGGTGTACTTTATCGGCCGCGTCGGCTTATGGGTTTGCCTCTGCGTTTCGCTGCTGGCGTTGTTGAGCCGAAGTTACTTCCACAACCGTCGCGCAGGTTTCAAATATGATAACCTCGGCGCGATCGTCGAAGTCAGCGAAACGTTGGGCTTTGTCCTGCTCGCGTCGCTGTAACAGATCAGTTTACCATCCCTGCTGATTCATGGATCTATTTAGACCGCTCGCACCGGTAATCCCGGTGTTTATTCTGATCGCGATCGCGTTCGTTTTCGCACGCTTTCGAAAAATCGATCTCGCATCGATCACCGATATCGTCGTTTACCTCGGCACGCCGTCGCTTGTGTTTAGCTCACTTGCCGGCAAGCCGCTTTTTTTAAACGATATCGTGACTTTGTTGATAGGGATCTTAGTAATCTTCGCGTGCGTGGGAGTTCTGATCAAAGGCTATTTCCTGGTTTTTCATTTTTCCTCGCGTGGGTTTGCCCTGCCTGCGTTGTTCATGAATGCCGGCAACATGGGAATCCCACTGGCGCTATTTGCCTTTGGTCAGGCGGGTATGCAGCGCGCCACTTTGTTGTTCGTGATGGTCACATTTCTGCAGTACACCCTCGGCATCTACCTTCTGAACGGCCGCGGCAATTGGAAAGAAACCTTCCGCTTGCCATTAATCTATGCGACGATCGCCGGCCTTGCGGTAAATCTCGCGCACATAAAAATTCCCGAGTTGCTGCTGCAGCCATTTTCTCTGCTCGGTCAGGCGGCGATCCCGATGATGCTCGTCAGCCTGGGTTATCGTTTGCACGACGTGCAATCGCTGAAATGGGGTCATGCGCTCGGCGGCGCCATTGTCAGAATCCTCGGCGGCTCCGCGGCGGCTTTTTTTGCGGCGCATCTGGTTGGCGCCTCTGGGGTTAATCGTCAGGTGTTGCTGCTTTACGGTTGTCTGCCCGCTGCCGTTGTCAATTTCATTTTGACTGAAAAATATCGTCAAGATCCGGAAGTCGCCGCATCCATCGTCGTGCTCAGCACCTTCATATCCGTTTTTACCATCCCACTGATGTTCTGGTTGATTCTTTAGATTTGCGTGTACCGAAGTTCTTGACAGCTTTGTTCCTCAGGTATAAATCTCGCCAACAGTTCACCGCTCCAGGTGACAAGGGAAGCCGGTGCGAATCCGGCGCGGTCCCGCCACTGTGATTGGGTAAGCAGCCGCGAATCAAAGCCACTGTTCTCTCGCGAGGATGGGAAGGCCGCGGCGGCGAGAAAATTTTTTCGCACCCATAAGTCAGGAGACCTATCTGGAGCGAATTCAAACCGGCCTCTCCGGAGAGAGAGAAGGGTTTCTTTGTATTTTCCCTTTCACTTCGCCGAGGCCAAAAATTCGCGGCAATGCGATTGGCTTCATTTATATTTGCGTCGGTAGCGCTCCATGCGGGAGCACTCACGGTCTTCCCTGGAAGTCACTTGCGCCTCGCAGCGCGTGAACTGATTCCAGTAGTGTTGATCGATGCCGGCGATACTCACGGCGAATCGCCTGGCTCATCGGCGCCTGCGAGCGGTGGTGGCGGACTTCCGTCCAAATTGGTTGCGCCGACACATCGCAGCGAAATCGCAAAACCTCACAATGAACAGAAGGAAACTCGTGAACCGAACGCGGTTGTAAGTCGGCCCGTTCTTACAACGACTGCCGAGTCACCTGTCGCAGTAGCGGAGTCGCCGGCTGCCGGTTTGATCACGTCAGACGAGCCCTCGCCGTTTGCGGGAGGGTTCCTGGGCGCCGACGTCGGTCGCGGGGATGGACAGAAGAACGGCGGAGGCCATGGGGATGGTTTGAAAGGTGATGGATCAGGTGGAAGCGGCAACGTTGGATCGGCTGGAGCAGGCGCCGGTCACAAACAGATGCAGGCGGCATACCGCACGACTGCTAAACCGGATTATCCCGAACGCGCGCGGCGTGAAGGCAAAGAGGGACGAGTCTTGTTGCGCGTGCTCGTCGATATCGATGGGCGCTCTGAGATCGTGCAAATCGATACGAGTTCAGGCAGCGAGTTGTTGGATCAAGCTGCCCGCGACGCGGTTAAGCGCTGGCGTTTTGCGCCGGCGCGCGACGGCGACAAGGCGGTGGCGAGCTGGATTAAAATTCCCATCGAATTTCGCCTGAGCGACGCGCGCAATTAGAAGATTAAACGGAGGTCGAAAGCACAACTAAAAGCAACTGCAGACGGATGTAAGGGAAAGAGGTGCCTTCGGTCTGTCACCCCATCCTTCGCCCCATTTTGGATTTTCGATTTTGGATTCTTCGACTTCGCTCAGGACAGGTTTTGGATTCTGGGCCCAATCGAAGTCCAAAATCTAAAATCCAAAATTGTGGCGTGGTTGGGCGTGTGGAGAATGCCTCTGCTGCCCCGCAACTGTAAGGGCTACGAAAGCCGCAGATTGCCACTGCCGCTAGATGCGGTTCAAAGGTCAGGTTCAAAACTTCAAGGCTTGCAGTCTTCAACCCTGAAACCCTGGAACCTTTGAACCCAGTCGCGGCGGGAAGGCGCGGTCAGTAGGTTGGAAGCCTGAGCCAGGAGACCTATCCGTTCTGCCCACAACATGCCCCTTTCGTGGGTGAAGGAGGTCCGCATGAAAGTTTTCCTCATCATCTTGTTCGTTTGCGCGCTCACTGGCAATCAGGCGCGCGCCGCCGATCCGAGCGAGCCGACGATGCCGCCGGTGTTCGTCACTTCGACTCGCACAGAGACGCCGCTGTCGCAGGTGACGACGTCGGCTACAGTGATTAGCGCCGAACAGATTCGCGAACAACAAGCCGAAACAGTATTGCAGGTTTTACGAACCGTACCGGGATTGGATGTCGTCCAGAACGGGTCGCGCGGTAGCTCGACAAGCGTGTTTATTCGCGGCTCCGAGTCGGATCACGTGCTGGTCCTGATCGACGGCGTCGAAGTGAACAGCACCACGCTCGGCGCATTTGATTTTGCGAACCTGACCACCGAAAACGTCGAACGCATCGAAGTCTTACGCGGCGCCGGCGGGACGCTTTACGGGTCCGCGGCGATCGGCGGCGTCATAAATATCATCACAAAGAGAGGCCCGGGGCCGCTCGAATTTGGCACAATGGTGCAAGGCGGCAATCGCGGGACGCATAATCAAGCATTTACGCTGCGCGGCACTCTCGACAAGCTCGACTATTCGCTGAGCGCTGCACGCATACAGACCAACGGTTTTCATACCGAGAATGACGACTATCGCAATCTGGCGACCTCGGCACGTCTCGATTATCGACTGCTCGATGATGCTGTGCTGCGCGGAATTTTTCACTTCGTAAAGACCGATCAGGGACTGGTCAACAACAACAATTTTGCCGCTCAGCCTGACCCTAATGCTCGCCAAGCCGGCACCCAGTACGTGGGCAAACTCGAATGGGAGCAGAAGATCTTCAAAAATTGGGATTACCGGGTTTCTGGTTCGCTTTTCAAAGAGCACATCAAAGACAGTGACGATGTCGATAGCTGCGAATTTTTTGGCTTTCCCTGTGATTCACGGACACGCGATCGTTTTCGCCCGTTGACTTTAACCGGTGAGTTTCAGACGAACTATCGCTGGGAAGAGTGGAGCACGACAACATTTGGAGTCGAGTATAAGCGCAAGTCTGCGGATACCAGCGGCGGCATAGACGAAGCGGTCAGGAATATGGGTTATTATTTACAGGAACAACTCCAGTTTCTCGACCGGCGGCTGATTCTAATTCCAGCCATTCGTTTCGACGACAACCAGAGCTTCGGCACCGCGTGGACCCCCTCGTTTTCAACGCGCTATTTGTTCAGCGAAACCGGCACGGCGTTGAAGGCGAGTTATGCGAAAGGTTTCAAGGCGCCTTCATTGAACGAACTATTTTTCCCACCGGGATTCGGCTGTCCGGCGTTCGGCAACCCCGATCTTAAAGCGGAAAACAGTTGGGAAGTGAACACCGGAGTAGAGCAGAGCCTGTGGAACGATCGTGTCACTGGGGCAGTCACGTACTTTCACCGCGAGGTCGACGATCTCATCGAGGGCCGTCCGATTCCGGACGACCCCTTCGGTTGCTTTCGCGCGCAAAACGTCGGCAGAGCGCGGTTCAACGGTGTCGAGTCTGTTCTCGGAATCAAACTGCTCGCGTCGCTGACATTCAACGCGAACTATACTTACCTGCATTGGGATACAGCGGACGGCACGCTGCCGCGCCGTCCGCACCACCGCGGCAGCGTTACATTGAATTACGCCGTGGGCGGGTTCAACTTCAACATGATCGGCAACATTGTGGGGCCGCGCGATGATTTCAAAGCATCGTCGCCGTTTGGCAATATTGTCAAACCGGGTTATGCGACGATGGATCTAGCGGCTTCCTATTCGCTTCCCTGGACATTTCCCCTTGTTAAGAACATCGGGGTGTTTGGCGAGATTCAGAACGTGCTGAACAGGAAATACGAGGAAGCGGACGGCTTTCGCGCTCGCCCGCTGAATTTTTTGGTCGGCATGCGAGTGGCTTTTGGCCGCTGAACGATCACATAACTGAAATAGGGATGATAGACGTTACGCTCATCGTGGATTATGGCTCGGCGAACCGGGAGCGTTTGCAGGAGATCGTCAGTGTCGCGGCAAAGAGCACCGTGCTCGAAGTGCTGACGGCGCGGCTCACAGTGCGCACCTTTCCGCGTTACGGTATGGACGACTTCGTCGAGGCGATCGATGGCGTTGAAAATGATTTCAACAAGGATTGCGGCTGGCGCTTCGAAGTTAATGGACGTGCGTCCAACGTTCCAGCGGAGCGCTACCTGGTAAAGAACCGCGATGTCATAAAATGGTCCTACGCCGCCGGCTCGTGCTCGTAACGAAAAGTTCAGTGAATAACGATCGAAAAAATGCACTGATGGTTCTCGGCACCGCCTCGCACGTGGGCAAATCGCTTCTGACGGCGGGGCTCGGGCGAATTTTCGCCGAGGATGGCTATCACGTCGCGCCGTTCAAAGCGCAGAATATGTCGCTCAATTCGGCGGCGACGTTGGATGGCGGCGAGATTGGCCGGGCGCAGGCGCTGCAGGCAGAAGCTTGCCGCGTAACAGCAACGGTGGAGATGAATCCGATTTTGCTCAAGCCATCGACCGATACGGGCGCACAGGTAATATTGCTTGGAAAAATCTTGGGCCAGGTAAGCGCGAGCGATTATCATACGCATCGCGTCGAAGAGCTTTTTCCGCAGGTGCTCGACGCCTATCGTCGGTTGGCCGCCCGACATGATTTGATCCTGCTCGAAGGCGCCGGGTCGCCCGCGGAAATTAATCTGCGCGCTCACGATATTGTGAACATGCGCATGGCTCATGCTGCCGACGCTGCTTGTGTGCTCGTCGGTGACATCGATCGCGGCGGTGTTTTCGCATCGCTGCTCGGGACGATGGAGCTACTCGACCCTCAAGACCGAGCGCGAATTCGCGGGTTTATCGTCAATAAGTTTCGCGGCGACAGTTCGCTCTTGCAGCCAGGTATCGAGATGATCGAAGAGCGATTACGGCTGCGGTGCGTGGGAGTTGTACCGTTTCTCCACGATCTTGGTCTCGATGAAGAGGATGGTGTCGCTCTCGAAGACCGCGCGACCGTAGCGCGCCGGTGGAACGATTTCGACGTCAATGCATCGCGGCCGCTGCGTATCGGCGTAATCGCTTTGCCGCACCTGGCGAATTTCACCGACTTTGACGCGTTTAAGGTCGAGCCGTCGGTAGCGCTTGCGTTTGTCGAAAAGCCGCAAGATTTGGCTGCGGCCCATGTGTTGATTCTACCTGGCTCGAAGCAGACGCTTGACGATCTAGAATGGATCGAAAGATGCGGTTTCGTTGAGAAGATTAAAGAGCGCGCGACCGCCGGCGCGCCGGTCCTAGGGATTTGCGGCGGGTTTCAGATGCTTGGCATGGCGGTCGAAGATCCGCATGGTGTGGAGAATCGCGGCGAACCTCGCAGCCGCGCGGGACTGAGTCTTCTTCCGATACGAACAACGCTTCATCAAGAAAAAAAAGTTGTTCGCGTCGAAGCTCGAATGAGGAATGCTTTCTTTCTCCGGGACGTGTCGTCGCCGCGAAGATTTAACGGCTATGAAATTCATGTCGGTGAAACGATCTACGAAACCGGCGCAAGCCCGTTTGCCGAGATCGTGCGCGCCGGCGCGGCCGCAGCCGTTCCCGATGGCGCTGTAAACGATTCGGGTCGAATCTTTGGCACGTACGTGCACGGTCTGTTCGACGATGATGACTTCCGCCATGCGTTCGTCGATGCGGCGCGCGCGGCCTGCGGATTAGCGCCGGCGCAAGCATACGCGCATGTGCAACGCGATCGCGATATGCGTATGAACCGGTGGGCGAATCATCTCCGCAACTCCTTGGATCTCAATATTCTCAAAAGCTGGATCACCGATCCGATCGAAAAAAAAGTTCGAGCGGTGAACGAGTAGAATGAAGAACCGGATCATTCTGATCACCGGCGGTGCGCGCTCAGGAAAGAGCCGCTACGCCGAACAACGCGCCAGCGCCCTCGGTGGTCGGCGCGTATATGTGGCGACCGCTGAGGCAAAAGATCCGGAGATGGCGCAACGCATCGCAGAGCACAAGAAACGCCGCCGCAACGAGTGGATGACGCTGGAGGAACCGCTAGAACTGACTTCAGCCCTGGTAAAACGAGGCGACGCGATTGATTGCGCTCTAATCGATTGTGTGACGATTTGGCTCAGTAACCTGCTGCTCTATCGGGATGGGACTTTTGCGCAGAATAAAGTCGACGAACTCGTGGCGGCGCTCCCGCGGTTAAACTTTCATGCGCTATTCGTTACTAACGAAGTCGGTTCGAGCATTGTGCCGGATAACATGTTGGCGCGAACCTTCCGTGATCTTGCGGGCTGGGCCAACCAAAGACTGGCAGCGGCGGCGGACGAAGTCGTCCTTATGGTCGCGGGATTGCCAATGATCATCAAAAGTGACCGATGACGCTAGAAGAAACGCTCGCACAAATCCGTCCGCTCGATCGGTCGAGCGAGGAAGCCGCCCGGCAGCATCTGGCGCGCCTGACCAAACCGGAGGGAAGTTTAGGCCGACTCGAAGAGATCGGTTTCCGCACGGCCGCGATCCAGCGCAGCGTGCCGCCGCATCTCGGTCGCAAACTCTTGTTTGTATTCGCGGCGGATCACGGTGTGACTGACGAAGGTGTGAGCGCGTATCCAAAAGAAATCACCGGACAAATGACGAAGAATTTTCTTGCCGGCGGTGCCGCAATCAACGTATTGGCGCGCCACTATGGCGTTGAGACGATCTTCGTTGATGTCGGCGTCGATCATGAATTTGCCACGGCGTCCGGTCTGTGCGATCGCAAGATTCGCCGCGGCACGGCAAATTTTGCGCGCGGTTCGGCGATGACGCAGCAGGAGGCGCAGCGCAGCGTTGAGATTGGCATCGCGCTCGCGCGCGAAGCGGCCGAGGACGATCTTCTCGTGCTCGGAGCCGGTGAGATGGGCATCGGCAATACGAGCAGCGCGGCAGCTATCTTGTGTGCTTTGACCGGCTTGACGCCTGCGGATGCGGTTGGCCGTGGCACCGGTATAGACGACGCCACACTGGAGAGAAAAATCGCCGCTGTGCGGAAAGGCCTGGCGGTCAATCAGCCTGATGCGCGGAACCCGCTCGATGTGCTCGCCAAAGTAGGCGGCTTTGAAATCGGCGCGATCACCGGCGTCATTCTGGGCGCCGCCGCATTTTCAGTGCCCATGGTGCTGGACGGTTTTGTCTGCGGCGCTGCGGCGCTGCTTGCGCAAAGATTTTCTCGTGCTGTTCGCGATGTTCTTTTCGCGTCGCATCGCTCCGCCGAGAACGCGCATGGCGCGATGCTCGAAGCGCTTGAGCTCACGCCATTTTTCGAGTGGCAGATGCGCCTTGGCGAAGGCACTGGCGCTTGTCTTCTCATGGGCTTGATCGAGACGGCGGTAAAAATAATGCGCGAGATGGCGACGTTTGAAAGCGCCGGACTTACAGAGAAACTCGCGTGAGATCCTTTGTCGCGGCTTTGCAGCTTCTAACAATATTTCCGTGGCCGCGCCGCGCGCGCAGCGCCGCGGACGAAATTGGCCCAGCGGTGAGTTTTTTTCCCCTTGTCGGCTTGTTGCTCGGATTGGTGTTGGTTCTCATTGATTTATCCCTCGAACCGATCGCAAGCCGCGCTTTGTCCAGCGTGGCGCTCGTCAGCGTGCTGGCATTTTTGACGCGCGCGCTGCACCTCGACGGACTAGGTGACACCTTCGATGGAGTCGGCGCCGGCGGTGAGCGCGAGCGCATCCTAAGCATCATGGACGATAGTCATGCGGGTGTCTTCGGAGTCGTCGCGATCGTGCTGGTGCTCCTTTTTAAAATTCATGCGCTCGAAAGCATCGATCATGATCGTTGGCGCGCATTGCTCACGGCACCGGTTCTCGGCCGTTGGTCGATGACGGTCTTGGGATATGGCTCGGCGGCGGCCAAACCGGGCTTGGGATCGACTCTGCTGGAGCGCTTCGAATTGAAACATTTTGTCTTTGCGACTTTGACAGCGCTGATTATCACGGCAGCGGCGCTACGCATTCTCGGTATCTTGTTAATGATCGCCGTTGCGATATTTTCTCTGGCTGCGAAAAAATATTTTTATCGCCGTCTCGGAGGCTTGACCGGCGACACTTTCGGCGCCGTCGGCGAGTTGGGAGAAACCGCCGTACTGATCGCTGTGGCGCTGGGAGCGCGATGAAGCGAGTGCATGCGCAGATTGCCGGGTGGGCCGGCTTCTTTCTGGTTTTTGTAGCTCTGTCGGTGACACATGCGGCGACGCCTCCGCAGCGGATCGTTTCATTGGCGCCGAGTGTGACGGAAATGCTCTTCGCTCTCGGATTCGGCGCGCGCGTTGTCGGCGTGACGACTTATTGCGATTATCCCGCTGAAGCGAAGAAGCTTCCGAAGATTGGCAGCTTCGTGAATCCGAGTCTGGAAGCTATCGCGGCGCGGCGACCGGATCTGGTTATTGGCGTCAACGATGCGAATCAATCGGTGAAAGCGCGCGAGATTGCACAGCTTGGCTTGAAAATTTCGCTGGTAACGCTGAACAACGTTGACGAGATTTTCCGCGCTATAAAATCAGTCGCGGGCTGGATTGGCGATGCGGAGGCCGGCGAAAAGCTCGTGCGAAAAATCACGCAGCAATTCGATGAAGTGAAGAAGCGCGTCGAGTCGGCGCCGCGCCGGCGCACACTACTCGTGGTCGGACTTCGGCCGCTGGTTGCGGCCGGCGGTGGTAGTTACATCAACGAATTGATCATGGCCGCGGGCGGCGACAATATCGCGAATAACGCCGCGCAACCCTGGCTCAATCTGCCCGACGAGTACGTCGTCTCCCGAGCGCCGCAGGTGATCATCGAGGCCGGCATGGGCTCGGAGCGCGGACAGGGCGGCATAAACTGGTATGACTTGAAATCAATTCCCGCAGTGAAAGAGCGCAGAATTTACGCGTACCCGTCAGATAAAATACTGCGTCCCGGGCCGCGCATCGGCGAAGGGCTGGAAGAAATCGCTAGAATGATTCATCCCGAATGTTTTGCCGAATCCAAAGATCGACCGGGCAAAGGATCTCGTTGTGAACGTTCTCAACCGTAGGAAGATGATCCTTGTGAATGGCGTCCTGCTCATCCTGCTGGCGTTGTCGATCATCACGTGCGCCTTCCTTGGTCCCACCCACGTCAATCTTTCCAAGGCCTTAGAGAATCTATTCTCTTCGAACGCCGATGCCGAAATACTCTTTCGCGCGCGGCTGCCGCGCATCCTGCTTGGTGTCGCCATCGGCGGCGGCATGGCCGCTTGCGGCGTTGTGCTGCAAGCGCTGCTCGGTAATCCGCTCGCCTGTCCGCAAATGCTCGGTGTGTCGGGCGGGGCTTCCCTCGGCGGCATTCTAGGTCTGATCTTTTTTCCTAACTGGCTCGTGCCGCTGGCCGGCGGTCTCTTTGGTGAAATTTCCTGGGTGCCGCTCGCGGCTTTTGTTGGCGCATTGTGCAGCATGATGCTGATCTATCGTTTCGCGCTCTTTCACGGCCGGATTCATCCGTATCACTTACTGTTATCAGGGGTAATTTTTAATTCTTTCGTTGCGGCCATCATCATGTTTTTGAACTCGATCATCGATTTTTATCAGGCGCAGGGGGTGCTCTTCTGGCTCATGGGCAGTCTCTCGACGCGCGCGTACATGACTGTGGCTTTCATCTGGATCTATGTTGCCGTCGGTTTCTTCGTGTTATGGGCGAAGGGAATTTCGCTCAACCTGATCACGCTCGGCGAGGAAGCGGCGCTGCAGCTCGGCGTCGAAACCAACAGGCTGCAGCGCCAGATATTCGTTGCATCATCCTTGATGATCGGCGCCATGGTTTCTGTGAGCGGCATGATCGGCTTTGTCGGATTGATGATACCGCATGCGATGCGCTTGATTACAGGAAGCGATCATCGTCTATTGCTGCCCGCATCGTTTCTCGCCGGCGGCATCTTTCTATGCTGGGCCGATACGCTCGCCCGCGTTCTACTCGCGCCAGCCGAGCTGCCCGTGGGAATCATTACGGCGTTTTTCGGCGGACCGTTTTTTCTATTTCTGCTTTACCGCGAGGGGAGGCGAAAGCTTGCGCTATGAGCGCCGTATTTCAAATTCGCGATTTGTCGTTCGGCTACAAAGATCGCGCCGTTCTCGAGGCGATCACACTGTCTATTCAACCCGGTGAAATGATCGGTCTCCTCGGGCCCAACGGGTCCGGTAAGACCACGCTCTTGAAAATTCTCTCGGCGGTGCTGCATGGGCAGGGTGAGCTCAGGTTGAAAGGAAGTGATATTCGCAGTTACGGCCGGCGCGAGATCGCTCGGCTGATCGGCGTTGTTCAGCAGGAAACCGGCGTGAGTTTTCCTTACACGGCGGCGGAGATCGTACTGATGGGGCGCGCCAACTATCACAGCGCATGGGCGCTCGAGGGCCAGGGAGATCTCGCAGCAGCGCGCGCCAGCATGGATGCAACAGATTGCGCGCCGCTCGCCGGGCGTTATTTACACGAACTTAGCGGCGGCGAAAAACAACGGGTCATGATCGCACGTGCGCTTGCACAGGAACCGGAAATTCTCCTCCTCGATGAGCCCGCCGCTTTTCTCGATCTGCGCCATCAGGTGCAAATGTTCGAGCTGCTGCGGTGTCTCAATCGCGAGCGCAATCTTACGATTATTGCCGCGCTGCACGATCTGAATCTTGCTGCACTATATTTTCCGCGGTTGTTACTGCTGCGCGATGGAAAGATCTATCGCGACGGCGCGCCCGCCGATGTCTTGACTGAAAACATCATCGCGGACGTGTACAAGATTCGTGTGCGCATCGAGCAGCTTGCGAACGTCCCGCAAGTGTTTGTTTGTCCCACCGAATAATTCAGACGAATCTCGCAGGCATACTTCCGTCCCAAATTCAGGGCACGTTCTATCCCGGACGTCTTGCTTCCTCGACACTTTTTTAATCGTGAAGCTGGTAAGTAGTAGTAATTGATCACGCTCCATGCGGCACACTGCTTGCGACGCACGAAAAATGATTTTGCAGGGAGCCTTTATGCCAAACGTAATCGGATTATTTGAAAATTTGTCTGAGGCGCAGGCGGCCGTTGAGCGCCTGTCCAATGCCGCGTTTAACCGAGATCAGATCAGTTTACTCGGACGCGATGCGGATCACGAGCAAATTCGCGAGGCAACGAGTGAAGCCACGAATCGAATGGGCAACGGCGCGCGGGTGGGCGCCGTTCTTGGCGGCGCAAGCGGGCTTATTGCCGGCCTGGCCGGGCTAATGATTCCTGGACTAGGCGGCTTGATCGCTGCTGGTCCGATCGCGACGGCATTAACTTCAGCTCTGGGCGGAGCTGGTCTGGGTGCTGCGGCTGGGGGTGTGGTTGGTACACTGACGAAGATGGGTGTGCCGGAGAAAGATGCAAGTTTGTACGACAATCATTTGCAGCAGGGCATGGCGCTGGTAGCCGTTCAAGCCGACGCGGATGACGATGCGGATCGCGCCGCCGACATCATGGAATTGCAAGGCGCAGTGGACGTCGAGGGTCGTACCCGCGGCGGTAATGCCGAAGCAGCTCCTGAATACGAAGGTCATCGAGTCGGCGAGTCGAAGGAAAGAGCTGCTAGTAGAAGCGATGATCGCGTTCCGGGAGACGTCATTCCCGCGGACCAGCCTATCTCCGACTTTTCACGCGGTGATTCCAGCACGGAGAGACAAGATAGCGAAGCCACTGGCCGGGTGCGCGTTTACAATCGTGTCAGCGCAGGACGGGCTGAACGGACCGGTCCGGTGCCAGATGAATTCGAACGCCGATAAAATTTCCCAACAATTCAGAGGGAGGCTGCGATGAAAACGATCAATGTCAAGCTGGCCCTGGTCACTTTGTCCGTACCGCTCGCCGTAGCATTACAATCGTCGCCGACAGCCTGGGCGGCCGATACGACCGGGACGAACCCAGCGACCACCACAGCGACCTCGGCCGATACCACTGTTTCAGTCAAAGCGTTACTCGATGCCAAAGTCCTCGATTCGAGTAATCGCGAATTGGGATCCTTGCGCGGCATTCTGGCGGATCCGCAGACCGGCAAACTCGTCAGAGCAGATATTGCGTTGAAGGGCAGTGGTGGCCTGCTCGCCAAGTCCGATCAACAACTCTCAGTTCCCTGGGATCAGGTGAGTATCAAACGGCAGGAAGGAAATCTGGTGCTGGTTCTCAACCAGGAAGCAATCCAGAAAATCCAGGCCATCGAAAAACCCCAAACACAGCAGAAGAAGTAGAGCGATCGGCGCTATTTAAACGAAAAGCTCTGTGACCAAAACACTCAAGCCTGGCGATCGCGTGCAGTGGAACACGCCGCAAGGCAAGACGACCGGGAAGGTTAAGAAAAGAGTAACGGCCCGAACGAAGATCAAAGGGCATGTCGCAAAAGCATCAAAGAAGAATCCGGAATATCTAGTTCAAAGCGAAAAGTCCGGCAAGCCGGCCGTTCATCGCCCCTCGGAACTCCGGCGCACCTCGCGCCGAAGTAAATAACTTCAATGAAAACTTGGTGGGCGGCTCGTCGATGATAGTCGATCGAGCCGCCCTCATTCTTTTGCATTGCGAGTAATTGTGATCAGCGCGTCGGCGCCTCTGGCGCTTTGGTCTTGAACGCGCTCACCCGTTTCGCTGGAACCGGTTCAGAAACGATTCCGTCACGGAAATAACCCACGATGAACTGTTTGTTGTCCGTATACCACAAATTGCCCAGGTGACCGCCGTTTGGATAGAGTGTCAACTGATCACCGAGGCTTTCCTTCAATAAGTCGAACGAAGAGCTCTCGACAAAGAAATCGTCGGCATTGTGCATGACATGAACTCGCGGATTCGCGGCGAGCTGATCGAGAATCGGTGTTAAAGATGCGCGTTCCATCATGGATGCCAGAGTCGCTCCGTGATCTTGTCTCTGCCAGAGCGGCAGCGCGATTTTACGATTGTAGTCTGCGAGCGTAAAGCTTTTCGCTTCCGCGAGCCGCGCCCGTTTATCGTTGCGCGGTGCTTTTAGCAGCTTCTGATCGTGAATAACCTGGGTTGTGTAGATCAATTCGGCGAGCTGGCTCTGCAGATTTTCGGCGATGAGAAATTCGAGATTTTCCTTCGTAAACGGGGCGAATTTTTCTCCGGCTTTGTCGAAGGTCGCCGGATCGTCCGGGTTTTGATCGGAAAGCGAATCGACAACTGCGATCGCTTTAGCCATTATCGTTTTAGCTTGTTCTTCGCCCATACTTTTTGCCAGGCCGTTCCATTCATCGATTTTTTGCGCCGCATAGGCGAGATCGACCGGTGGATTGATCAAAAGAAATTTAGAGATGCCGATTCTGTGCTCGGTTTGGTCAATAGTACTCAGATGAGCGCCGACCAGGGCTCCCAAGCTAATCGCAACCACATTGGTCGAAGAAATTTTCATTTTCTCGCTCGACCGCAAAAATCTCAGAGTTTTCTGCATTACCTCGTATAAATCTCGGGCATCGGCTGGGGTGTAACCCGGTGCGCCGCTATGGCTTGCGGCCAACGCAAAATTCCAGCTCAAGGTCGATGGCAGCACGACGGCATGAAACCCTTGGCGATAAAACAGCTTGGCTAAATAGGGCGCGACGCCGAAATAAGGATTACTTCCGAGTCCGGGGATGACGAACATCAGCGGCGCGGGACGGTCCTGCTTGTAAAGCGCGAGGCTGACGTTACCGCGCCCCTCGAGAGAAGGCAGACGGTCCCGGCCACGCAACCCCGACACGTGAATGACTGACGACGGAGCCTTGTTGGAACCCGTATCATCGATTAAAACCGCCGTGGTCGCCGTCGCCAGATAGGGGTCCTTATAAGGATACTTGTATTCGTCTGCACTGTATTCGCGCGCTGCAATTGGCGCGGATAAGAAAGTTAGCGCTGTCAGCGCGGCCGTGATTAGACGTAATCCCATGGGGTGCTCCTGTTCCTTAGTACAATCAGGAGAGAACTCGCGAGCAACCCGTATGCCGCGTAGCTGGTCGGGGAAAAACGCTTATAAATTAGGAAACAGCGATGCACGCGGGGCCCGGCAACTGCTGTGCACGTCTCAAGAATGAGACGTTATTTTCGCAACCGGTCAGAGATAAGCAGACGGCGATCTTTAAAAGATTGAGCCGCGAATCAGCAGCCCGCACTTGAGAAGATTGATTAGAAGGCAGTTTATTTACGCAGGTATTTGGTGATTCCTCGGAGTTGCGCTTCGGCTGTGTAGATGTTGCCCGATGAATCGATGGCGATGCCTTCGCCCATGGTGCCTTCGGTTGAATTTGGCAATGCGTGCGGCGGAACGAACACCGTCACTTTGCCGTCCTTGAGGCTGCCAATCCGAATTCCTTTCAGCCAGCCTGGATGCGTCCGTTCGGATGACTCGGAATCTGAAGTGTAGATCACGTCGTTTGCATCGATTGCCAAACCGCTGGTGCGGCCGAATTCAAAATATTCAGCGATGAACTTGCCTTCCTTAGTTAAAATTTGAACGCGATGATTGTGGCGATCGGCGACGATCAATCGGCCGCGCGAATCGAATTCGACGGCATGCGGCGTGCGGAACTCGCCTGGCCCAGTTCCGGTTTTCCCGATGACTCTGAGAAACTTCCCGTTTTTATCAAACACCGAGATGCGGCCGACGAGATCGGGATCGGTGACGCTCGTGTGACTCTCGGCGACATAGACGTCGCCGTTGGTCGGGTCAGTGACAACATCCGTTGGCTCGGTCAATGCTTCCGGCGGATTTCCTTTGATGCCCGGTTTACCAAGCGTTAATAGGACTTTGCCGTCTGGGCTGAACTTTACGACGACGCTGCCTTTCTTGTCTTCTCCTGGAAATTTCTTTAGCTCATCGGCGTTCGGCGCGCGTGAGTCGGTAACCCAGACATTGCCGTCGCGATCGACGTTAATGCCGTGCGGCCAGACGAACATGCCGGCGCCGAAGCTGCGGAGTTCTTTTCCCGATTCATCGAAGTGATGCACCGGGTTCCATTTGCTGCCGAGACAGCCGGGCGCCGTGCCCGGCGAGCAGCGGTCGGTCGCCCAAACTGTTTTCCCGTCTCTGTCGATGGCGACGCCATTAGAGCCGCCCCACGGTCGGTTCTCGATTTCCAGCCGCGCCCAATCGCGGATTATTTGATAAGGATTAGCGCCTTTGTTGGTCGCTTCGACTTTGTCGGTTTCGGCAGTCCCGCCGCGCTGCTGCGCGTCAACGTATGCAGGCTGCGTGCTGATCACGGCGAGGATCGCGGCGCACAGTAGTATTTTGAAGAGAGTCATCGTCATTGCTCACTCGGCTGGTTTCAAATCCGCTGCGCTAAATGAAACTTGTTGCTCAGAGACTTTAATAATGTCCGGTTTTGTCGGCGGCCGCAGAAACAGGCTGAGCACTGCGGAAACGAATAGCATGCTGATGAAAATGCTGAACGACAGGTAATAACTTTCCGTATAGTCGAACAGCAAACCAAAAAATGGCGGTCCGCCCGCAGAGAAGATACTCGTCACGAGCGAGCCCATGCCGCGGATTTTTCCCAGGGAGATGCGGCCGAAAAAATCGGCCCAGATGGTTTCAGCTAAGACGGCTGTGCCCCCCATGCCGATGCCATAGATAAAAAATCCCGCATAGAGTGGCAAGAGGCCAGGCAGGGAGAGCGCCAATAAAAGGCCGGCGCCCTGGAACGCGCATTTCGCCATGTTGAGAATGCCGTTGTCCATGCGATCGGCAAGCGTGCCCCAGATAATCGGTGTGCTGAACTGCATGACCGCGATGACGCTCATGACCGATGCGGCGATCAGCGTAGGATGGCCTTGATCCGTCACATAAGAAAACACGTGAAGATTGAGACCGGTGACGCCGATCTGCGCCACGCCAAAGGTGCTGGCGATGAGCCAGAAAACCGGCGTGCGCAACGCTTCGCCGCGGCTCCATTCGACGTTGTCCGCGCCCGTGCGTTTGGCATAGCGGACTTTCTTCGGCTTGGCTGCTCTTTCTTTTATTTCCCCCGCGCCGCCGTCAGGCTCCAAGCCCATTTCTTCCGGTGAGCGGCGCATAAACAGCAACGCCGGCGCGACTACCAGCAGGAGTGCGAACACGCCGAAGACGACCCAGGAGCCGCGCCAGCCGACATAGAGCATCAACGTCGCGGCCATCACTGGCATGCAAACCTTTGCCAAGCCGTGGCCCATGCCGGCGATCGCCAGAGCGCGCCCACGCAAGCGCACGAACCACCGTGAGATCGAAACATTGATCACCATGGAGCCCATGAGCGAATCGCCCGGACTGATGAGCAGCCAGCGCACGAGCATGAACTGGATGAAATCGCGGGCCTGGCCGAGGCAGATGAAACCAGCGCCCGAGATCAATCCACCGATGGCCATCAGCCAGCGACCGCCGTAGCGGTCCATCAACGTTCCGACCGCCGGCGCTGCGGCGGCGCCGATCAAGATCTCGCCGGAGCGAATCAACGAAAATGTGCCGCGGGAAATGCCGAGATCGGCGGACAACGGTTTGAGAAATACGCTGAGCGTGCTGGATATCGAGAACGCCGAGGCAATATGAGCAAGAAAGCCGACGATGACGATGACCCAGCCGTAGTACATCGACTTCTTTTTGCGGGGTTGTTTGACCCGCGGTGAAACGGACATTCCTTTGCTTGTAGCAAGGATCGCGGCGAAACTACAAGGCGCTAAACATTTGATAACCGGTTCAACGACATGAGGTCCAAAAAACGGATCCTTCGCCAGGACTCAGGATGACACTGAATGGCGGTCATATTGAGGAGCACAGCGACGAAGAATCTCGTACTGAACGATCGGCTATTTTGCATGAGCTAAGATCCCTCCGCCATTTGCTATCTGCACGTTTCCGGGACTAGATTCGCGGTGAATCAAACTTCAATGAGGAGATGGCCATGAAAATCGTTCTCTATTATGCTCCCGCCACTTGCGCGCTTGCGCCCTACGTCACCCTGACCGAAGCCGGCGCCGACTTCGAGGTCCGCGCGCTCAATTTCCGTCAACGGCAGAACTTCACGCCGGAATATTTGAAGATAAATCCCAAACACAAGGTGCCTGCGCTGCTGGTCGACAACAAAATATTGACCGAGAACGTCGCCATCCATCAGTGGGTGCATCAGACATTTCCCGCCAAAAAGATCCTGCCCGCCGATCCATGGGATTACTTGCAGGCAATCTCGCTGCATAGCTGGTGCGCGAGCGGCATTCATCCATACCTGAGCCGGATCAACAATCCTTCCAAAGTGTGTGACGTCCCGAATGCGTCCGAAAGCGTGGTCAAGATCGCCACGGAATTTCTATTCGAAGCTTTCAAACTCGGGGGCGATCTGCTCGCCGGTCGCGAATATTTCTTCGAGCATTTCACCGCTCCGGACGCGCATTTCTTCTGGTGCATCCGGCGCGCCACGCAGTTGGGCGTGGACATCTCAGGCTTTCCCAACGTCGTCGCGCATTTCAAGCGCATGCAGGAGCGCGCGAGCGTCAAAAAGCTCCTCGCCTACGAAAAAGAACTAAACGAAGGTTTCGCAAAGACAGCCTAGCCGCTATGCAAGCTGAGCGCTTCGATGTCTATGACATTGACGGCACCCTGACGATACCCGGCCACGATCTTTGGTATTTGTGCACGAGGAATCTTTGCTGGGACAAGGATCTATTCGATCAGCTTGTTGCTGAATGGAAAGCCGACATCCAGAACGGCGCGAATCCTTTCGATCGTTCTCTCGCGATGATGGAGAGTGGTCTGGCGCTTCTCGGAAATGGTGTCGGCTCGGAACTCATCGCCGGTGAAGCGAAGCGACTCGCCGGCAGTTTAATCGATCAGGGATTAGTCTCCCGCGAAGCGATTAACTTTCTGAAGAGCAGAGTGCGCGCAGGGAGAGGAGCGGTCCTTTCGACGACAAATTATCATCTGGGAGCCGTTGGATTTCTCCTTGCGTTGCAGCGCAAGGGCTGGATCGGCGATGCCGAATTGAAAAGTATCGTCGTCTCCGGTTCGACAATTGACTGGAACGCCAAATCAGTTGTTCATTTTAATATGGGTCCCAACAAAGTGATCGGTCTGGCGGATGCGCTGAAAATCACCGAAGCCGAAGTGAAAGCCAAGATAGACTATGCTTTTGGCGATGACCCATTGGGCAATGATCAAGAGTTATTGGCCATTGCACCGTATCCCTACGTCATCAGGAATGAAAAACATCACCATTTGAATTTGCCCGGTCGGTTGAAGTCGGTTACATGGTCGGACGTTGCAGCGATGTCGGTCTCGGAATCTATGTCGGTTGCCGCAAAATCTGGGACGTGAGTTTCGAGCATAAAATTCTGATCCCACGGCCTTTTACGAAAATCAGCGATATCGAGGAAAGCATTTATGCCTTACTGCTCAGTGAACGGCATCAAAATCTATTACGAAGTTTCCGGCGAGGGACGGCCGCTGCTTCTGGTTCACGCCAATCCTTTCGACCATAGGCTTTGGCTGTATCAGATCGCGAGCTTCTCGACGTACTTCAAAGTGATTGCTGTCGATCTGCGCGGCTACGGCCGTTCCGATAAACCGACTGCGAAAACGAGTCTAGCCATGATGGCCGAAGATGTCTTCGAGGTCTGCCGGCAGGAGAAAGTGAAAGACGCAGTCGTAATGGGCATCAGCGTTGGCGGCAACGTCGCTCTGCAACTCGCTTTGGAACATCCAGAAACCTTTAAAGCGCTCGTGGCAGTTGGCTGCAGCTCAGGCCCAAGCGATCACAGTAAACCGACGAACGGTTATATGAAAGAAGGCGTTGCGCAGTATCACATTAAACATCTGAGCGGATTGGTCAGTGACGAATTCAGCGGGAGCGCGCGAGGAAAATATCTCCTCAGCCTTTTCACCGACACGGACCCATGGCTGAAACCGGAGGCATTGAAAAGTCTCTTTGATGCCCTGGAAGTAAAAAATCTCACGCCACGTTTAGGCGAGTTACGTATGCCGGTGCTAACCATCAACGGCGAATTCGACGGCGCCTTGCCGCGCACCCGCGAGATGAGCCAGAAAATCTCCGGAGCGGTGCATCAGGTCGTTCCAGGAGCGGGCCACGCCTGCTGCTTGGAAAATCCTTCGGTATTCGACGGATACGTCCGCGACTTTCTCCGTAAACACGATCTCATGCCCTGAGCTTAAATACAGAGCTGCTGAAGAAAATCTCCCCTAACCCCTCTTTGACAAAGAGGGGGAATCGGAGTTTCCCCCTTTGAGAAAGGGGGACGGAAGGGGATTTTGAGGATACTTTTTCGGAAGGATTGCGCCACAGTCTCTTCAGGCGGCCTAAAACCGAGGGAAACCTACATCAAGAGCGAGACACTTACTTACCTTTCAAAACCGACGCGATGAATCCCTGCTTATCGAGTCTTTCCACGAATTGTGGCGCCACGAACTGCGCCGGATCTGCGGTCTTGGCCTTGGGATGCCGCGACCAGTCTAAAATCGTCTTGACGCTCTGAACCGTCGGCAATGGCCTGTCGATCAGTCGCCCGGCTAAGACGGTGTACGCTTCTTCCAGTTCGTCAGAGTTTTGCACCCGCATATATTTTTGCAGGATCTTTTTGGTTTCAGTTTTTCTCGTTTTGAAAAAATGGACGGCCTCGATAAGCGATCGCGTCAAGCGATCGAGCGTCGCCGGATCCTTACGAACCGATTCCTGCCGCGCAATTAGCGAAGCCGATGGATACTCCAAAGATTCAAGAGCCGGAATGCCGTCGAACACAGTGAAGCCCGCTCTTTTGGCGGTCAACGTAAACGGCGGCGACACACCGGTCGCATCAACCAGTCCGGACTGGAGCGCGGCGACGCGGGTTGCCCCATCTCCCGAGGTGACGTAGGTAACATCTCTATCAGGATTCAGCCCCACAGCCTGCACCATGATCTTTATCGCGAGAATCGCGCTGCCGACCACGCTGTTGACGGCGATCTTTTTCCCTTTGAGCTCGGACGGATGAGAAATTTCCTTTCTCGCCACCAGCACCTGATCCATGCGATTTGCCGGCGTTGCCACGATGACGATGTCAGCGCCTGCCAGAGCGGCTTCAATCGCCGCAACTCCACCGGCGATGAGATAATCGAAACTGCGGCTGAGTAGACCCTGCGTTCCCATGGCGCCGCCGCGAATAAAAATGATATCCGCATTAAGCCCATGCTTGTCGAAAAAGCCGGCTTCTTTAGCGACCCAGATGGGCGCATACGTCGGAGAAAAATTTGCGTAGCCGATGACGAGCTTGCCACTTTGCCCGTTCGACAGAGAGGGAAGAAGAGAAACCACGAATAGAATAGTTGCGGAAAACATTTTCAAATTTTTCATTTCCATCCCGCTTATTGGTTGCCGCTTGCGTTGTCAATCAGAATCAGACGCACAGAGAACAGATCCTTCGCTCTCGCTCAGGATGACATGGAGGATAGATCAAATGTCTTTTCTGTCATTCTGACGAGCACGGCGAGGAAGAATCTCGAACCGATTTGCCCAATAGCTTGCGATGATTATGCGAACGATAGTAGGTAAGACAGTTCGAAATTAATACCGGAAGGGAATGTAAATGACTGAGGATCACCGCATCACTGAATTGAAAGAGCGGCTTGCTGAAAGTATCAGGATTTGTGTTCGCGAGGAGTTGCTGGAAAATTTTGGACACGTAAGCGCGCGCGATCCGGCATCACAACGGATTTTTGTTCTCAGGCATTTGCACGAGCGGCTTGACCGGGTGACGGCGAGTGATTTTATCGAGGTCGACGAATCCGGTAAGCCGCTGCAAGCCAACACTGAGCCGCCAAAAGAAGTCTCGCTGCATGCGGCAATCTATCGCGCTCGCTATGACGTCCACGGAATCGTCTACTCACATCCGCTTTACTCGACAATTCTCGGTGTTCTCGGCAGGGAAATTCTGCCGCTGCTCGCGAATTGCACTTTCATAAAATCCGGCATCCGCGTTTTCGATGTGCCGCGCTACATCGGAGATCATCAAACGGCAGATCTCATGATCGAAGAGTTAGATTCGAGCGTCGCGTTATTGCTACGTGGGAGTGGTTTGGTCGCAGTCGCTGAAAATATTCAGGAAGCGACGATGCTGTCGATCCTGATCGAACGATCGGCCAAGGTGCAGTACATGGCTTCGGCAATCGGCGAACCGAAGGCGATCGTCGCGACTGATATGCCGGGAAAATTCGGCGCCATGCCGACGCATTTCTTCGAGTCGGTGTGGGACCACTACGTATATAAGGCAGGTTGACGTCTCGAACCGGCCCCTTCGGCGTGATCTATCCGACGATTACGTCGATGATCGCCGGTTTGCCGTTCCGATTCGCTTCCTGGCCGCGCTTCAGCGCGTCCTGTACTTTTTCCGGATCGGTTACTTGCTCGCCGTAGCCGCCGACGCATTCAGCTACCTTCACGAAGTCCGGCGGATTGATGTGCGTGCCGTGGTAGAGATCCATCTCGGCGGCGATGCCGTCGGGATACATTTTCTGATGCATGCCCTGCATCGCAGCGTACTTCTTGTTGTTGAAGACGACCGCCATCGTCGGCAGGTTGTAATCGCGCGCCGCGCCGAGGCAGCCGAGCGCCGGATTATACAGGAATGCGCCATCGCCGATGAGGGTAACAACCTGCCGTTCCGGTTTACCAAGCTTGATTCCGAGCGAAAGACCTAACCCTTGTCCGAGACCGCCCTGCCGCGTGAACAGGCACTGTGGATCGTTCCATACCAGGTGTTGGCGCAATGTCGCAGTGTGCGTGGTGACTTCGTCGATGTAGATCGTGTCTTTCGGCATTACGGCATTCAGCGATGCGCAAAGCCACACGGGATCGATCGGTGTTTTCTTGCGCGCCGCAGCCTGTGCCGCATTTCTTTTTTCGACCAGCGCATCGTGCGACGCCGACAGTTCTTTGCGGCGAGCTTCGACGGCTCCTTTGTCAACTTTCGCGGCAGCGGCGAGATCGCGCAACGTCTGCGCCGTGTTGCCTTCCAGGTACATGTCAGCCTGGTGACTCTGATAGACCATCGCCATGTTGTGCGGCGCCTCATCTATCATGGCGACCATGGCTTTGGGCGGACGGTTGCTCGGCGGATACCATGGTGCGCGCGCGCGGACAACGATCGCGAGATCCATGTCATTCCAAAACGGTTTGATGTCGGTGCCTTGATAAAGTGGATTGTCCTTCGGGAAGTTGGCGAAGAGAGCACCGGGTTTCTCGACTAGCGGCAGCGCGAATCTGTCGCACAGCGCGACCAGAGCTTCGTAGGTTTCGACCTCCTGGCCTGCGCCTTCGGTGAGCACGACCGGATGCTTTGCCTTCGACAGTTGCGCTGCGAGTTTTTCAATGTCCTCCGGGGCAGTGAGCACGCGCGGCGCGGGTGGAACCGTGCGCGGATTGGCCGGCGGCGTCCAGGCATCCATCAGCGTTTCCGTCGAAACGGAGAGATAAGTAGGCCCGGTCGGTTGTCGCTGCGCCAGCTCGCCGGCGCGAATGATGCTTTCATAGAGCGTGTAGACGCTGCCCGCGACAGAGGAATATTTGACGATCGAATCGACGAGGTTGGAAGTGCCACCGACGATGCTCAAGTTGTTCATCCACTGAGCGCCCGGATCAAACTCGGGCTGCTCGCCGTAGGTCATCGACTCGCCGGAGATCACCACCATCGGAACCCCGGCGACGAACGCCCCATGCATGCCCATGGCGCCCTGCAGCAAGCCCGCGCCCGCGTGCAGCAACACCGCCTGCATTTTCCCGGTCGCCAGCGTGTAACCCGCGGCGATGTCGACCGCGAGCGTTTCGTGCCACACGTCCAGGAGCTTCGGCCCCTCTTTCTTCCGGTGAATCTGGTCCGCCATCGCTTCCCAAACAGGTGCCCATTCCGTCCCGGGCGAGGATAGGATGTATTCGACTCCGAGCTTGCGGAACGCTTCGACCATGGCTTTGCCGCCGTCGAACTGATTTTTCATGGCTGGTTTCTCCGAATTGATAGTTTGTCGCGCTGTTGAGCCGCACCGGAACGCGCAAGACCACTTATCAAGTCCGGACGAGCGTGGTCAAGAGAGCTCGAATATTTCGTTAAAAGGCGACGAACGGAATACGAAGTGATAAGTTGACCAAAATAATCTTGCTAAGACTTCGCGAGCCTCTCGAAGCACGTTCCCGGTTTTTTCAACACTAATCTCTGGCTATTTACCTGTTACAAAAATTTGCCGCATTTCGTCCTGCAGCTTCTTGAACTCATCGGCCGTCGGCTCTTCCATGAAGATCGTCCGCTGCGGTACCTGATTGGCATCGGCGAACGACGGCGCAACCTGCGGATAGAGGACGAATTCAGCCGTCTCCGCCATCGCCTTCTGGCCTTCGAGCGAGCAGATGTACTCGATGTAAAGACGGGCGGCATTGCTGTGCGGCGCTTTGCGGCTCAGGCCCAGGTAGTTGACGTCGGCGAGATATTTATTGAGGCGAACGTAATCGATCGGTCCTTTGTATTGACCGACATATTTCAAGTAAGTCAGGCCCAGCGCCGCTTCCCCTTTGATCACCGCATTGACGATCGGCGCGAACGACTCGACGAAGAACGGCTGCTGTTGCGCCAGCGCTTTGGCGTAGTCACGCCAGTTGATCCCATCGTATTTATCCAAATCGCTGAGAAACTGCGCGGTCGTGGTGTGGCGCGACGGATCCGGGATCGTGATTTTTCCTTTCCATTTGGGCAGCAGTAAATCCTGCAAACTGCGCGGCGCTTCCTCTTTTTTGACCAGCGACGTGTTGAACATGATGCTGATCGGATTGAAGCGCCAGGGCGTCAACAATTGATCCGCCTCGAGAAACCCTTTGGGAAATTTCGTTGATGACGGCGGTTGGTATTTTGCAAAGATCCCTTCACTCTTGAGAATGTACTGCGGCCCTTTGTTGCCCTCGACGACATCGAACGGCGCGGTGCCGACGCGCCATTCGTTGAGCGCGCGCTCCAAAATGCCGGTCGTCGAGGCGCGCCAATATTCGACTTTAATGCCGTATTTTTTTTCGAACGGTTCGTTGATCACTTTCATGGTCTGCGGCGGCACGGCGGCATAGACGATCACTCTGCCTTCCTTCTTGGCGGCTTCGACGTCGACACTCTGCGCGCGCAGAACTGGCGCGTTGAAGAATGCCAGGAAGAAAATTATCGCCCGGAACAAATGTTTGGAAAGACGCATCAATGAATCTCCCAAATTTTTATTGCGCTGACGATAAGCGCAGGGCGATGGGTTGTCAACGCCGGCTTCTCATAATAGCTTTCAGCAACGACTGGGTAGTCATTCAGTGTGATTGTGTGAAAAGCAGATCCTTCGCTCAGCTCCGGATGACATCTGAGATACACAGCATGAAGTTAGTGTCATTCTGAAGAGCACAGCGACGAAGAATCTCATTGAGCAAGTACCTGACGCTTACTGGAGGAAGACACCGTGCCGTTTTTGATTCATGCCGAAGCTGCCAAAGGTTTACTGACGATGGAAGCCGCCATTGAGGCGGTCGCCGCCGGTTTTCGCGAATGGGGCCGCAGCCCCGAACTCAACGCGCCGCGCCGGCGCATTACCACGCCGGACGGCGTGCGTGTCAGCGTTCATCCAGGCGGTGTGCCGTCGGTCGGCGGCATCGGCGTGCTCGCGCATGCCGAACATGTGGCGGTTTCCAAAGACGTGCAGACTTATCATAACCAGGGTGGGCCGGCGACGGTGTTGTTCGACGTCAAGGATGCTTCGCTGCTTGGCATCGTCGTCGGCCGCATCGGCATACACGAAATCGAAGCCGAGAAGCCGACGCCGATGCGCACCGCGGCAACGAGCGCGGTGGGCACGCGCTGCTTGGCGCGCGCGGATGCGAAAACGCTGGGCGTGCTGGGCGCCGGCAGTGAAGCCAAATATCATCTGCTGGCTTTTTCCAAGGTGCGTCGGTTCGAAACCGTCAAAGTATTTTGCCGCACGGAAAAAACCCGTCACGAGTTTTGTCGCATGATGGAAAAATTAGTCCCGTGCACGATCAAGCCGGTCGCCAGCGCGCACGCTGCGGTGGAGGGATCCGATGTCGTGTTGACCGCGACCAACTCCAACGTCCCAGTTTTCGATGGTGCGTGGCTGTCGCCAGGGACGCACGTGACGTCGATCATCGGCGGCAATGTTGGATTGGTGAAAGCGGGCGTCGCGGCGGCGAAACGACGCGAGCTCGACGACACCACGATCAAACGCAGCGATGTAATCATCGTCAATTCGCTCGAACAAACAATTCAGGACGAGCAAGGCGATCTTTACGATCCCGTGCAAGCCGGTATTTTGACCTGGGATAAAGTTGGAGAACTGGGCTCGCTCCTCAACGGGCAAACAGAAGGTCGCACCCGTGCCGACCAGATAACGCTCTTCAAAAATAACGCAGGTCAGGGCGTTGCCGACATCGCGATAGCGACATTGGTTTTCAAACTCGCGCGTGAGAAGGGACTCGGCATCGAATTTTAAACTTGCTGAGCACTTCTTTGACGAAAGGCTAAACGCAGTACGGCGGACTTCGCACGTTCAACATTTGAATGCTCAGGGTTGCCGCCGTCAACTTTAGCCCAAATCTTGATCCGTACAAGGAAAATTTTTTGCCGGCTTTAGCGCGCGCTGCACGCCGTGGGAGCAAGACGTGATGGAGTTGAAATTACAGTGTCTGGCGCGATAAACGGAAAGAGATGCAGGAGTAAAGATCACGCGAGCTCGATGCGACGATGAAGATCGGGCGAAAGAAAATTTGACAGGGAGACTGAAAATGGCGCAACGAACTGAATCATTTGAAATCATCGACGCGACTGTAGACGGAATACTCAACGCGTTTAAAGCAGGGCAGCTTACGTGCCGGCAGTTAGTACAGATGTATATCGACCGAATTCAACGACTCGACCAGAGCGGTCCCGGGATCAATTCGGTCATCACAATAAGTCCGACAGCGCTAGCGGAAGCCGATCGGCTCGACGAGGAGCGTAAAACCTCGCGACCCATGGGAACTTTGCATGGGATCCCGGTAATTCTGAAGGACCAGATCGACGCGGTCGGTATGCCGACAACTTTGGGCTCGGTATTGTTCAAAAACTTCTATCCGGACAGAGACGCGTTTGTCGTCGAGAAATTGAAACAGGCGGGTGCCATCATTCTGGGGAAAGCGACTCTTGGCGAGCTGGGTGGCGGCGACACGCATGGTTCGCTGTTTGGTTCGACGAAAAATCCCTACGCGCTGGAGCGAACGGTCGGCGGATCATCGGGAGGCACTGCGGCAAGCGTCGCGGCAAATCTCGCCGCGCTCGGCGTCGGACAGGAAGGGTTGGCATCGATACGGCGGCCGTCGACCTGGAACTGTATTGCCGGCATGCGGACGAGCCCTGGACTCGTTAGCCGCGCCGGCGTCTACTCCGGCTGGCCGCAAAAAAAAGGCTCGCTAGGACCCATGGCGCGCACAGTGAAAGACCTCGCGACATTGCTCGATGTAATCGCCGCGTACGATTCGGAAGATCCGTTGATGGCGTGGGGCTTCGGCCAAAGGCCGGACAGCTTCGCGAGTCTTCTCGACAAGGATGGATTGAGAAAAGCGCGCATCGGCATTTTGCGCGAGCCCATGGGCTACCACTCTAATCCCGACTCCGATGACTTCAAGCAAGTCACTGAAGTTTTCGATAAGGCCGTTGCCGATCTCCGCGCCGCCGGCGCCGAGCTGGTCGACCCGATTGTGATTCCCAAGCTCAAAGAATTGTTGGCCAAGCGCGCGGACGATCCGAGGGCTGGCGATGAGGCTTTTAAAATTTACTACGGCCGGAGCCGCAATGCGCCGTTTAAAACTCGCGCGGAAGCGATGCAGTCGCCCGAGTTTGCCAATGTTGCCGTCGGAGCGAAGAACCGGCTAAAGGAGTCGTCGGACCCGGGCAAGTACTACGATTATCTGATCGCGCGCGATGAGCTGATGACAAATGTTTTGAAAGTGATGGCCGACAACAAGCTCGACGCCATCGTCCATAAATCGGTCGAGCACCAGCCGACACTGATCAGTAAAGGCATCAATCCGCCGTATGTGAATCACACTGGCGCGCCTCACTTGAATACTTTTTTGATCTTCGTGCCGGTGGTCGCCGTCCCGGCGGGATTCACGCGCGCCGCGCTGCCGGCCGGTATCACCTTCATGGGGCGTCCCTACGCCGACGGCACGATCCTCCGGCTCGCCTACGCCTACGAGCAGGCAACGCAGCACCGCCGTCCGCCGGCGAGCGCGAGTTAGTGCTGGGAATTCGGAAGTTCACCGCAGAGGCACGGAGTACACGGAGATGAGAACGAATTTTTTTTCATCCGAACTGTGAGCCGTCCACTTCTCTGTGATGAAATTTCCGCGTTCTTAAGTCGAGGCGTCAGCAGCCTGTTGCATCTTCACTCGCTGGCAATTGACGCGAGCTTGCCGAAGGAATAAATTGGTCATAATTTAGACCAAGCCTTAAGTGGAGCTCTTATGAAGACGATGCCGCTATCAGAAGTGAAGACCAAACTGAGCGAACTGGTCGACGCGGTGGAGCGTCGCGACGATGTCGTCACTATCACCCGTAACGGCAAAGCCGTTGCCGTTATCGTCAGCAAAGACGAGTACGAAAGTTGGCAGGAGACTGTGGACATTTTGCGGGATCCGAACTTTACGAAGGAAATTCGTAAAGGTATACGAGCACTGAAGGGCACGAGGAAACGCTACACCCTCGATGAGCTTTTCGAGAACTAAATCGAGCTGTGGCAGAGTCTCCACTCAAAGTGCCGTCGGAAGTCCGAGGCACTATCCGGCGCCTGCATCCTGAACTCAAGCGGAAAATACGATCAGCGCTTACTGATATTCTCGAAAACCCAACCTGCGGAAAGGCGCTGAAAGACGAACTCGAAGGCTATTGGAGTCTGCGCGTGGGTCGCATTCGGATCATCTATCGTACTGCCAAGGACGTTATCGAAATCGTCGCGATCGGTCCTCGAGAAAGTATTTATGAGGAGGCCACCCGGCAACTTCGCGCGCGAAAATAAAGCGGCATGCTGACTTACAGGCGCCGTAAAAAACTCAGCACGGTGAAGTAAAGCTACGGGCTGTTTCACCTAGAATCCCCGAGTGCGGTGTAGCCCAGCAAAAATTTCGGAGCATTCACCGGAGGACGCGGAATCATTGGGAAAAGAGAGAAATTGGTTTGAACAATTAATTGGCTTGTCCGCCGTGTTCTCCGTGCACTCCGTGGTAAAAATTCTTTTCTTTCCTTGTCCCCTTCGTGGTCAAAGAATCTTCGCGTGCGAAAGGAGCCGGTCATGAAAAAGAAAACCTCGTTGATTTCTTTTCTGGCGCTGTTCGCGATGAGCTTTTTTGTCTTCCCCATTCAATTGAGCAGCCAGCAGGCGATCCGCGTCGACAATGATGACATCGGTGGCGTCGTCACCAGCGCCAACGGTCCCGAAGCCGGTGTCTGGGTCATTGCGGAAACCACCGACCTGCCGACCAAGCTCGCCAAGATGGTTGTGACCGACGATCAGGGCCGCTACCTGATTCCCGACTTGCCGAAGGCCAACTACAACATCTGGGTGCGCGGCTACGGCTTGATCGATTCTCCTAAAGTACGAAGCACCGCGGGCAAGATTCTCAATTTGAAAGCCGTGATCGCGCCCAACGAAGTGGCGGCCGCGCAGTATTACCCGGCAATTTACTGGTACTCAATGCTCAAGGTTCCCGATAAAAGTATGTTTCCGGGCACCGGGGAGAGGGGCAATGGTCTGCCGGAAAACATCAAAAGCCAGGGACAGTGGCTCGACCAGGTGAAAACCAACGGCTGTATCACTTGCCACCAACTCGGCAACAAGGCGACGCGAACGATTCCCAAGGAACTCGGTGAATTCAAATCGTCGGCGGACGCGTGGCAGCGCCGCGTCGTGTCCGGCCAGGCGATGACGACGATGCTGAGAAATATAAACCAACTAGGTGGAAGCAAAGCGGCGGCGATGTTCGGCGAATGGACCGATCGCATCAATGCGGGCGAGGTGCCGAAAGCCAAGCCGGCGCGTCCGCAGGGTGTCGAGCGCAATTTGGTTGTCACGGTTTGGGACTGGAGTAATCCCAAAGCGTATCTGCACGACGAAATTTCTACGGACAAACGCAATCCGTCGTTAAACGCTAACGGGCTCATCGTCGGTTCCACCGAATTGAGCACTGATATGTTTCCGCTGCTCGACCCGGTGCACAATCGCGCCTACGAAGTGAAGCATCCGGTGCGCGATCCCAACACGCCGTCGGCGCGAACCGATGCGTTGACGCCATCGCCGTACTGGGGCGCCGAACCGATTTGGGATAGCCAGTCGAATCAGCACAATCCGATGTACGACGAGAAGGGCCGGGTTTGGTTCACGGCGCGCATCCGGCCGGCGGAGAATCCCGCGTTCTGCAAGAAAGGTTCGGACCACCCCTCGGCAAAAGTTTTTCCACTGGATAGTGCGACGCGGCAAATCTCGATGTACGATCCCAGGGCGAAAAAGTTTTCGCTAATCAGCACCTGTTTTACGACCCATCATCTGGTTTTTGCCGAAGACGCCAACAACACGCTCTGGCTCAGCAGCGGCAATGCGCAGAGCGGTGTGGTCGGCTGGCTCAATCGCAAGCTCTACGAAGAAACCGGCGACGAGCAGAAGGCGCAAGGCTGGACGCCGTTTGTTCTCGACACCAACGGCAATGGCAAGCGCGATGATTACGTCGAACCCAATCAACCGGTCGATCCAAATAAAGACAAACGCATCACGGCTGGCTTGTACGGCATCGCGGTGAATCCCAACGACGGTTCCGTCTGGGGCTCGGTGTTGGGCTTTCCGAGCTCGATCATTCGCGTCGTGATAGGCCCTAATCCATCGGAGACCGCAGTGTCGGAAGTTTACGAAGTGCCGTTCGATCACGGCGGTTACGGCATTCGCGGCATGGACATCGATCGCAAAGGTGTCGTCTGGGCATCGCTGTCGAGCGGCCACCTGGCGAGTTTCGATCGCAGCCAATGCAAAGGACCGCTCAATGGGCCGACCGCAACGGGAAAACATTGTCCGGAAGGCTGGACGCTCCATTCGTTGCCTGGTCCGCAATTCGAAACGCTGAAAGAAAACGGCAGCGCCGAGTCCAGCTATTACACCTGGGTCGATCAATTCGACACATTAGGCCTGGGCAAAGACGTGCCGATCGCGACCGGAAACTTGAATGACGCGCAGCTCGCGCTCGTCGACGGCAAGTTCGTCACCCTGCGCGTGCCGTATCCGATGGGCTTTTACGCTAAATGGATGGACGGCCGCATCGACGATGCGAAAGCGGGCTGGAAAGGCCGCGGCTTGTGGTCGACTACCGGTAACCGCACGCCATTTCATCTGGAAGGCGGCAAAGGAACGCGGCCGAAGGTGGTGAAATTTCAGCTGCGGCCGGACCCGTTGGCGAAGTGAAACGATCAGCTATCGCGACGAGGCGGAGTAAACCGAGAAAAGCGACGTTGTTGCGTGCATCACGCGCTTCAATCGCACTGTGGTGACAGCATTTCATTGCACGCGTTTTCGTCGCTGAATGGCCTTGCGCTTGAAAGAGTACAGATAGGCGCTGAAGGAGGGAGGCAAAGAGGCGACCAGGACTGTTGAGGGCGTCCGGCACTGCCTTTTGACCAGCGCTCTTGCGAATTGCCGGGCGGCGACAAAATCGCCAACCTGCATAGATAGTGATAAGACTCGCTGGCGAGCAGCCATACCAAACCCGAGCGCGTCATAGAATGGGAAATTCGCTACGGTAACGCGTCTGACTGCATCTGGCCCAACCTTACTGTTCATCCCACTGCTCGAACGATGCCAGTGATAGATCTTTTGTCCCAGATAGAAGCCTCTACCGCCCTGATTAAAAAGCCGCATAAAGAAATCGACATCTTGCATGTCATTCGAAAATGCTTCCGAGTAGCCACCTATCTGTTTCCAAGCTGTTTTTTTGCACGGGCTCGTGCCATGCAGCAGCCATTCTTCACACAGATTTCTTGGATCGAGGAAACCGTTCGAGCCACACAAGCAGCTACAGTCGACGACGTTTTCTTGCCCCGAGTCCAGGTCAACCCGCAGATAATCACCAAAGACAAAATCCGCCTCCGGTACAGCCAGAAACCCGCGGCGGATATCAGCGATGGCCGTCGCCGGCAGAGTGTCATCCGCATCGAGCGCGACGTAAATATTACCGGTTATCGCTTCAAACCCGCTGTTACGTGCGGCTGACAAACCGCCGTTTACCGAGCGCCAGATCACCTGCACGCGAGGTTTTTTCCCAGCTCGTGGCATACGGCATTGGTGGTTTCATCCGGTGACGCGTCGTTAACGATAACAATGTCAAAGTCCTTATCGGACTGGTCTCCCAGGCTGGCGAAGGCACGCCGCAACAGATTCCCTTCCTGATAACAGGTTATGACGACGCTAATTGTATCCATTCAATAATGCCCGCTCCGAGAGAACCGTCTGCTCATCACGTGACGATCCGGGCGACGGTTATCCGCAGAGGCATGTCATTCCTTACAACTTTATCCAGCCGTTCGGGATCAGATCTACAGTGTCAAGATAAGGATCGTTAAACCAGGATTGAGGAGCTATTACGGTTTTGTCTGTATTGCTATTGAGCCAGGCTGCCCACCAGCTAAAAGTACTGTTGGCAATAATGTTGTGCTTACATAAACGCATCAGACGCATATCCTCGTGAGAACCAGCTCCACTATTATGGTTCAGGAAAAATATCGGTGAATCAATTTGGATATGGTTTTTAGCCCAGTCTATATCATCCGAAAAGATGTAAAACGCAGGGTTGGTATACTTCGACAAAATGTAATCAAAAGCACGATGATAATATTCCAGACTGCAAACGCCGTGCTTTTCATAAAGCGATGCGTTGGCTACGTAATCTCCCCTTCGTACGTGGACAGCAACCGATAGCGTATCTTCAATCTGTCGCGCTATCTCAAGGTTTTTGCCTGCGAGAGTAGACTTCAAAGTAAACTCTCGCCGAATGATAGATTCAATTTCCTTGAAATACTTTTCACTCTGCCAATACCCGTCTAGATAAGCATTATCAGGGGTATCGAGAATTGAGCGATCGAAGTGGAAATGTGGTTCGATGACAATGCTTACGGCGTCGGATTTATGTACCAATCGACAGAGTTTGTAAGCTTGTCGCCGAATTGAGCCTTTTGGAATGCAAAGAGACCTTGGCATGTCGGCGCCGGTTGCGAGTCTTCCCTGAACCTCGAAAATCCCCAGCTCAAACGTGCGGTGATTAGCAGGATCATTGCGTTCTTGGATGTCCAACACGAGTTCTGTCTGATGCTTGTGAGCCAGGTATCTTCCCAGCGCATACTGGAACATCTGATTGCCGAGACCATTGTGAATGCGTGCGATGATCAACTTTCGTGGCCTCAAGAGGGAGAAATCTAACTATAGGGTTTGTCAATTCAGGTCGTCACCGGCTCTCGCCGGAACCTTCTCGATCAACCGTGTTGCCTCGCTTCATGGCATGAAGCATCGCACTAATGGCTTTCCAACGGCACGTTTAACGGCACAGTCTTGGAAGAATTCTGGAATGAGACCGACAGGAGCCGCCAACTTTGCGATTCAGTATCTTCCAGGTCGATGCAGATATAACGTTCCTGGTCGTCTAATCTGGCGTCAATTGCAAGATCGAAGCGATAGAGTTCCGCGTTGATCGACACTGAAATGCGCGAGACCGGCAATCCATTAACCGCAGCAGATAACTTGATGTTGCGGTCGGTGCTTACTGTAATCGTATTCGGATTGCCGTCATAGGCCGGCAAATACACATGACAGCGGCGCCGAACCTCGTTGTTCAAAACGTTCAAGCCATATAATTCTTTCGGCGGCTTGGCTGTAGTTTGTTTTCTCAAGGCGCTTTTGGCAGCGCCTACCAGGTTTAATACGGCTGAAAGTCCGCGCTCATACCCTGTACCAGCGTCAGATCGTAATTCCGGATAGAGATCGTTTCCAACCGAACGAACATAAATGATAGTTCGGAGGGCTTCCAGAAATCCGACGTTCTTAGCTATGTGCCTACGAATTTCAGAAAATCGTGCCCGCGCACGGCTTGTGGTTTTCGTTCCGGGATACACTCGAATCGCCGAAAGCGGTTTGCGCAGATAGTGAAATTTGGCACCAGACTTAAAAAGGCGGATCCACAAATCCCAGTCCATAGTGAAATGCAAGGCAGGATTTATCTTGCCGACTCGCTCGACGGCTTCGCGGCGAACAAAACATGACGCCTGCGGTATCGAGCATTCTTGAATGATACGGGAAACGTCGTCGCTAATAGTAGGAAAATAACGGATGAATTGACCGTCGGCATCGACATAGACACTGTCCCCGTAGACAACATCTATGTCCGGATGGTCATGAAAGATACGTTCGACTTCGCTGAAAGCATACGGGAAAAGGTAATCGTCGGCGCATAACCAGTAGAGGATGTCCCCCGTTGTGTGATCCCAACCTTCTTGGATAGCTGCAGATTGGCCGTAGTCTTTGCCGTGGCGCGAGTAACTCACGCGGCCCTTGTAGGTTGCTAAAACGTCCTGGACGCTGTTGTCCGGCGTCGCATCCATGACCGCGAGTTGGAATCCGGAGGGCTGCGCTGACAGACTTGCCAGTGCCGTACGGATGAACGCTGCTTGGTTTAGAACAGGTAGTGCAACGCTGAAAACCATGGTTCAAGTCACTTCGCGAAACTCCCGCTGTTTACTTCTAGAGTGAGTAAGGAGTTCGCCGTGGCTGACTAATAGGCGCGTTTATCGAAAGCTGATTGTTTTTTCAAGTTGCGGCATAGGGCGATCCGCGGCCCATGGGTCAGAGATTACGGCGAGCTGTAACAGTGTCCTGCCAGGACGAGTCTTTATCGATGATTGTTGGTTGAGTCTAATAGACCCGAGACGACGAGTAATTCAAAAGGCATAGCCGTGAATATCGTTCGCGAGCGAGCGGCGCCATAGTGAGTGAGGCGGACGTCGCAATGGCGTTCCGCTGAGCCGCCGGTTTCTACATCCGCTAGCTGAACTTTGCCGACTCAAGGCGGCGGGTATCACTATTGTTCTTCCCTATGGATTCGACATGGTCGCGCATGCATTTCCGACGACGGATGGCTTCATTCACGAGGAAGTCACTCGAGGGGCCCCGACCGTCTGGATGAGTAAGTGCTGCGTTTTTAATCCGGATAAAGTCCTCGAGACAAATTATTCGCACGGGGCTCACCTCTGTTATCCGATTGGTCACTTGAAATGGGCGCGGCCCGGGCGACTGAAGCTTTGCACATGCGCTACCTGGGCTGGGAGTATAGGCGAAGTGCTCAGAATGACACAGCGGATGGGCTTGTCATTCTGAACGACAGACTATGTGAAAGTTTTTCACGCTACGACACGTTTAGCGCGACTGATTGGAGTTAATGAAACAAATCACTTAACCGTTCGCCCTGAGCCTGTCGACGGGCTCCGAGTGAGTTTTCACACCCACTAAGAAGTGGAAGAATCTAACAGCACGAGTCACTACCGATATGCTGTTGAGTTCCTCTGGCCACCTTGATTTAATATTAGTTAGGGAAATTGAACAAAAAACTGCCTGCATTTGTAATTCTTTGTCTCCTTAGCCTTGTCTTTCTGTCCAACAGAATCTGGACGTTGCGACAATTTACAGTCCAGCTCGATCGACGCGTCCGGTTTCAGCTGCCGCTCGACAATCCGTCTCCCTCTCACGTCGGTCGCAGAGCCTTGCTGGCACTGCCGACAGAAGATGCTTCCGATTCTCAGCTGCCGCAACATGCGATCGAAATCAAAACTAATGCGGCCCGGCTGCTCGATCACTCGCTCGCTCCTCTCCGGTTTGACAACGGGCTTTCGTCCCGACCGTCGGTTTATCTTTTTCACTCCGTGCTGAATCTCTGATCGCTCGACCTTTCGTTTTGGCCAACCCAAAGAAGCTGCCGTTGCGCATTACGCCGCACGGATTCTGGGTTTGCCATGCTTGCGGCCCGCATGGAGCGGGAAAAAAGGATGTTCCACGCGCTCATCCGCGCATCAAGGGAGATTCAATCATGGAAATCTTACATTCAGACATAGGAAAGAGCCTCAACAACACGCCGCGAATCCAAGAAATAAAAAACATTCTGCTGATCGACAATAAAACCGATACCGCACTGACAACTGCTCTCGAGCGGGATGGACATCATGTCGTGCATTGCGAATGTGTTCGAGACGCATGGAATTTCGTTTACCCGCACCGGCCGCACCTCATCATCTTCAGCCGTCATGGATCCGATCGAGCAGTTCTATCCGCTCTCCGCGAATGTCGGGCCTTGGCGCGCGGCGTTCCGATTCTTCTGGCGACCTCTGTTGAAGTAAGTCCGTCGCTTCTGAACGCGTTGCCGCGCGCCGGCGTGGCCGTGGTTGCGGACTCGCGGATGCTCGAATTCGCCAGAGCCATTCTCGACAATGCCCAGGTGTCAACGACAGACGACTGAGGAGGATGGGAAAATGTCCAGCGGAAGAAATCTAAAACGTATCCTGAAGAAAGTTTACAACCATGAGAGTCTGGCTGGAGTCGATCTGCGCAATCTTTTTCTTTCCTGCATTGATCTTTCAAGCCTGGAAATGTGCAGAGCCGATTTGGCAGGCTGTTGCTTGCATCACGCACGCCTGAATGGCTGCGACCTGACCGGCGCAAATCTAACAAACGCCAAATTAACTCTTGCAAATTTCTCCGGAGCAAAATTGGAAGGCGCCATTCTTACGAACGTTGTCGCAGATGGGGCCTCGTTTGATGGTGCAACCGGACTGACGCCCTCGACCAGGGACTACTTGAAATCAAAAGGAGCGACAGGGCTTGACTGAGGGAGGATTGATAAGAGATTTATCAGGTTCCGCGTTACGGGCGTCGGCATTGTTGTGGCTCGATTCATAGGATTTGCACTTTCGGCTCCACGAGATCCATATTTCAAGTAGCGAACACTAAACCTCGGAACATCACGCCTACCAGCGGATGGTAATTCGACGACCATCAACGAGATTCCAAAAATCGTCCTGGCCGAACACGGCTATGTGATCGGTTGTCACGGACAAGCATCCTATAATCCAGAAAGTGCAAACGTCCTTGCTAAGGTACACAGTTGTCGACGCAGTTCTGGAAATCGTCATCATTGCTGATTTACTGTCGGCAACAGTTCTGCTCTGAGGGCTTCCGCCAGGCGAACAGGTAGTCACGTGCTTGTCCCAGCCGCCATCATTTATGAGGACTACTTCAGCGGTCCCGGACGGTATTGAGGGTGTAACCGCAGTTTCAATTTTTATTTTGAAACCGTCAGTTGGAACTCTCATGGGAATATCGAAGACGGTTTGAGTGGGGTCGAGCGCCTGATTGATCTGCTGGACCATTAAGCTCGACTGCAAAACCCACGGATGGGGGTCGGGTTGTGGGTTTACTCCTCCCACAACAACTTGCGGGATACAGGAAGGCACCGACGAATCGATCGGACTCCACCACATGTGCCACATTCTATCATCAGTTCTTCTCACAAATATGTCGAGGCGATCCGAAGCCCAAGCAACGGAGGCCGGTGCATCGCTGATCTTAACGGCGGGGACTGTGATACTACCGGATTTACCGCTGAGCTTGTGTTTGCCGCTGATCGGCTCCCAGCCCAACCTTGAAGGACCCCAGTGGTTACCGTCCCAGAATTTATGGAACACGGTATCGTCCGTGCCGCGGACAAAGCAGTCGAGCCGGTCTGCGCTCCAGGAAACACAATCAGGAGAGGAGGTCAAAACACCACCCAACGATTCCCAGCTACCCCAATTGGGCGTGTTGGGATCTCTCCATGTGTGCCACATCGCATTGTCTGTTCCGCGCACGAAAACGTCCAACCGCTCAGAACCCCAACTTACTACAACGGGCGCATAGCGTGTTTCCCCGTTCAACGGATTCCAACCTTTTCTCGAGGGGTACCAAGATTTTCCGTCCCACCATTTGTGTGACAGAAGACCACCCGTGATGCCGCCCAACAGCGGAGCAATGCAATCGATCCGGTCTGGACCCCATGAGACGCAGGAAGGACGAGACCACAAATTACCACCCAGCGATTCCCATGCGTCCCAGGTAGTACCATTGAATGTCTTATGCCACATTGCGCCATCGAATCTTCGCACAAACACGTCGAGCTTTGAGCCCCGAGCCACTGCGACTGGGTTTTCGATAGTCTCACCACCGAGGGGATCCCAGGTCGACGGAGATGGTTTCCAACTCGAGCCGTCCCACCACTTGTGCCACACCATTCCGTCGCTCATGCGCGCGAAACAATTGAGCCGGTTGGGACTTGGTGCAATGCAGAATGGCTCGTAAGTTAGGTTACCACCCAACGGGTCCCAGGGCGCCCACTTAGATCCGTCAAAACCCACGTGCAACATCTCATAATTCGGAGCCGCGCCAACTGCAAAACAATCCACTCGTTTTGGCCCCCACGACACACAATTCGGGGATGAAGTTAACTCGCCGCCCAGTGAGTCCCAACGAGCACTGTCGGCTGGCCCAGGTTGAGAGTCCCACTCCGCTCGTGCGTCGTGAACGGTCATCATGAAGAGGGCGATGATCAAGCGAGCCAATGCGAGCAGTCGAAGTGTTTTTCTTCTCATGTTCATTTGTTTTCTCCTTGATTACCTTCAGGCGAACACGATCCCGCCTTCCAGCTCTCGTTACTCACATAATCTCCAATTGGACGCGTGGGCCGATCACTGAGCTTCGCGATTACATATTCCTCAATCTCGTCTCCAGTTTTGGCGCACGTAAGTACCAATTGTGCTTCATGTAAATTGGCGCGAAAAATTTGATAACGTCTCCCATGCTGTTCGTTCAGTGCTTACCGCAACCTGCAGACCAAACTTCTAAGTGTCGCCGCGAAACGCGAAAGCCTAAATTTTTCTCAGAGATACGCAACGATGAATGCCTGATGATGACTCCGCTTTGCACACGTCAGTAAACTTCTGATTACACACGTGTGTACGATGTTGCGTAACAGCTTGTGCGCTGGGGTCTGCAGCAGTCGATTCTACGGCTGCGAGGAAGGATAAGAGCCCGCAGGTATGATTTCGCCGAGGGCTGTTTTAAGCGGGGACACGAAGCCGCAGCGCACCGCAGATGGCGAAAATCGCCAAGAGTCCGGCTTGTGTTGCCGATCCGTGTATTGAGGTCGTGGACTTGTGATGCGGTAAGCGATTCCCAGCTATCGGCGAGTGATGCTAGCGCAATCCGAAATTTTCCCTGAAGGCTTTATAGTGACTATCGATATTGCTATAAATCGACTCCCAATTCGTTTTCATGTAGCGAATGCCTTTGAGTTTCAGCAGATCCCCACTCGGCTCCATATCGACTCGCACATTTTCGCGCAGCGCGACGTCTTGAATCACTCGTTGACCGTCTTGTGACAGAGTGTAGTCGATAAAAAGTTTGGCGGCGGCGTTATGCGGCGCATTCCTGGCGATGGCGATTACGATGGGTGGCCTTTTGTAACCGGGCTCTAAAACGACCCAGTCTACGGGGCATCCTTTCTTTTTAACACTTTCAACCGTCGAGAAGTGCATGCCGACGTCCAAGGCATATTCCCGGGCACAAAGCAGTTGAATGCGGAAAGTGCTGCTTTTACCAAACAAGAGTTTCTGCTGAGCGAGCCGGCGCATGAACGCTGTTCCCTTTTCTTTTCCCATGACTTCAATCAGTGCCACGTACCATTCGAAGTCCTCCTCGTCCATGCCCATTTTGCCGTGCCATTTCGGCAAAAGCAGATCGTCGTAAACGCGTGGGGCATCTTTGACGGAAACTTCTCGATTGTTGTAGCCCACCACATAACTCTGCGTGTAGAGCGCGGTCCAGAAGCCATCCTTATCTTTCAAATCTTCAGCGACGGCTTTTCGTTCAGGTGAAATGTACCGGCCGAGTAATCCTTTTTGCGCGAGCAACCAGCCTTGAAAGCCGGCGACGCCGCCATAGACATCCGCGTTGAATAAGCCTGCACGCTGTTCCTGAACGATGCGTTCGTAAACCGCGGTTCTCCCTTGTCGTAAATATTGTGCTTTGATTGCGGGGTACTTTTTATTGAAGCCCTGAATCATGGCGTCCATGTGGTCCAATTGCGTGGTGCCATAAATTATCAAACTGTTATCGGACTGCTTGATCGGAGCATCAGCTGAAAGACCGGAATCGGCAGTCAGGATGAGACATGCGATCGCAATAATAATTTCGACAGCTAGTCTGCGATGCATGGACATAACCTCCGTGCCGATCCTAAGCGCCAAACGTTCGCGGTCCGAGATTACTGTCGAAGCCATTCCGAACACAATACCCGGCAAACACGTTTACTCCAGGACGGTCTTGCTGTTCGTGGCTCAGTTTGAGATTCTTCGTCGCCATTCTCGTCGGAATGACAGGAGACGCTCAATTGATTTTAGATGTCATCCTGAGCGCTTAGCGAAGGATCTGTTTTGATCCGTCAAACTGAACCAATACCGCGCTTGACGCTTTCTTTCGCCAGGTGATAACTTCGCTTAAGCTAAACCAGCGAGGAGCACTATCATGAAAAAAATCGTCTCGGCTGATGGGCATATGGATTTGTTTTACCTGCCTGCGGACACGTTTACCTCGCGCGCTCCGGCTGCACTCAAGGACAAAGTCCCGCACGTCGAGCAGATCGACGGCAAACCTTACTGGGTGGGAGACGGCGCCGTCATGGGCGGGCATGCGGCCTGGATGGGCCGAGGACAGATGACCTCACATCGCGGCAGACGCATGGTGGAAGCGGGATGGGAACCTAGCCATCCATCCGATCCGAAGCTTAGATTAGCTGATCTGGATTTGGATGGTATCGAAGCGGAAGTCATGTACGGCATTCGCTTCATCGAGGACAGCATCAAGGATCCGAAAGTTATTGAAGCTACCTATCGTGGTTACAATGATTTCATCGCCGAATTTTGTGGCTACAATCCCAAACGCTTCGTTGGCATCGCCGACATTCCTGCCTCTTCTGCCGAGGCCGCTGCGGCCGAAGTTAAGCGCGTAGGAAAAAATGGATTGCATCTAAGAGGCGGCATGGTCGACATGTTCAACGGTCCGGAACCCATGTGGCATCCCATGTGGGAACCGCTCTGGGCGGCTGCCGAAGAGCACAATGTCGCCTTGTCTTTCCATATTGGCGCCGGCCATGGAACAACGACATGCGGTCCAACCACTGTTGAACAAAAGCTCAAGGGCGCCGTGCCGCGAGTCTCAGCGGCCACGCATCAGGCCGTCGTAGCAATGCAAGCCGATGAATGCCTCGTCGCTATTCTGCTGTGCGGCGCGCTGGAACGCCATCGCGGTCTCAAGGTTGTAATGGCGGAAAGTCACATCGGCTGGATCCCGTACGTTTTGGAGCGCCTGGATGTGAAATTCAAAGAGGGTATGTATGACGATCTGATCAAAACGCTGCCGAGCGAGTTATTCGCACGGCAAATGTGGGCCACCTTTCAAGATGACAAAGTGGGCGCGCTGTTGGCCGACAGGTACGGCAGCGACAGTTTCTGTTGGGCTTCGGATTATCCGCACTCGGATGGTATTTTCCCTGACTCGCAGAGCTTCATCAAAGAGACGATGGCTGATATCGACGAAAGTCTTCGTGAAAAATTGACTTTCTCGAATGCAGTGCGGCTGTACGGTTTGGATTGGTTGCTGTAAGTAGAACTGACTCGCCCGGCGCCTTATCCGTGTAGCGATCAACGGTGGAGTTCCTCCAATCCGGACTTTTTAGGATCGCCCAGACTTCCTTTCTGGCAAGAATCCAAACGTTTCCCGTTTGATACGCAGGTCCAGTCATGGGACTGCGTCATCCGTTTTTCTTGGCTCCGTCTTTTTTACATCATCGTCGGGTTTGCGACCGGCGGCGCGGAGTTTTAACGACTCGGACATCATATTGAACCAAAACTGCGCTCCAAGGGATGTTGCGAGCGCCGTCAATAACCAGCCAAGCACTTTGCCAGGCCAATCGTCGATCTTGGTTGGAGGCGTTTGCCACGCATAGTTTGGCGGTGCGATGGTGCGAAGCTGTGCATAGGCTGCCGCCACGGAGTCTCGGAGCTTCTTCTCGTCTGCATCCGTTAACGATTCGCCACGGTCGCTAATTTTTCTCGCTTCATCCAAAGCCTTGGCCGCTTGCTCTGCCTGTTCCGGGTTGTTCCAAAGTTTACTTGCGATGTGAACCGTGTCGATGTCGATAAGGCCGGCTAGCAAAAAACCGACGACGAGGAGGCGCAGGAAGGTCCAACGCGTGTATACGGCGGTCTGACGGTCATTAATGGCCTTAAACCATTCAATGAGCTTAGGCTCGAAGTCCGTGTCAACCTTCGCCAACTTGGTTTTGATCTCGCTAATGACGGCGCTGTTGCTTATGGCATTTCCGTTCTCATTGAATAAACCGGCGACGACACGAGCGAACAGTTCTGGTTCGATATAAGAGGGAGAATTAATCGCCTTTTCAGATTCACTCGATAACGATTTGCTCGCCTTTCCGGGTCCACTCGATAACGATTTGATGATCGGGTTTCGATAGAGTGCGTCCGCAGCATCCTTTCCGAATGCGAGTTCCAATCTGCTGCGTAGCTGTCTCCCTCTAGAGTTTATAAAGCCTACGAACAATTCGATTAGATGAGACGAGACCGTGCTCGTGAAGAAATACAACGCACTGAGCAGAACAACCACATTGATGATTTGAAGAAACCCCGGCAAAGACTGCAATGCTCCGGCGATATCTGTCATATATCACCTCTGCTATGGATAGGATTTTAAACGACTTTTCGATGACCGGAGCCATAGCGCAGTACCGGGAGAAGTGTCAATCCCGGTTTCTGTTCCAGGAACGGAACTGCCAGCGGCAGTAGCCGCTGGCAAGAGTTGCCAGCAGTTAGAAAAAGATCGTAGTCGTACTACTTAAGAATAAGGGTAGCTACGGCCGAAGTTACAAGGCTAAGTTTGTAGTTCGAACCTCGGGGGGTGACAAAGATCATGAGTCCGCGCTTATCCAGGTAATTTAGGTAACAGTGTCCCAAACGACATGCCACAGCTGTATGACTTGGATTGGTTGCTGTAACTACAACGAATCCCGCCTTCAAACCGGGGGAATGTTGTCTTACCCTTGCCCACTTGCGGGGAGGGGGAGGGCCATTCCTGCCCACAGCCCTTTCAAAGAAAGATTCATTCGCCAAGGCGCTAAGCCGCAAGGTTTCTGGGAATAATTTTTCGAACTAGTGTCTGTGCGCGTTGCCGCAGCACATTGACGGGTGCATCCGGAGTTGTGCGCAAACTCCGACAGATATGGTTAGGGACGACTGCGAACAGAACGATCCAGCCTCCAAGCGGCGGCGTTGGCATGATGTCCAGGATCAATGGACGCGTATCTAGCGAGCCATGGTGTCGTCGAGCGTTTGCGCAAACGCGATGTGGTTGCCATCGGGATCTGTGATCATGAGCGTTTTTACCTTCGGACTCGAAGATCTGTCGCTCGTGTCGATGCCGAGCTTCTGTGCGCGCGCGATCATTTCGTCGACGTCGCTAACGGCGAGCGTAAATGATCCGCCGCCCGCGCGCTCCGGGAGTTGATACACTTGCAACCAACCGCCGCGGGGGAATTTCCATTCGGCGACCTCGGGCATCGGTTTCGAATCTGCAGGCCGCTCGAAAATTCTCTCGTACCATGCGACCGCAGCTTGCAGATTTCTCACCGCGACACTGGCGAGTGCATTATCGATTGACATGGTTTCGCCTTCGCGGGCACCAGTCAGGCGGTGCGGAGCTCAACGCAAGATAGCCAAACAATTCAGCCCAATCTGAATTGCGTTAGTCGAGCAGCTCTTTGGGGACATTTCTCCATTAGCAGCGATCCGCGCAAGCACGGTCTTGTGCAGCCAGATATTCATCTTGGCCGAATCCCCCATCAACTCCGGCGGACAGCCGAGTTCAGTAGCCAACTCTTGCGGGCGGTTAAACTGCTGTCGATGTCGAGCAGCTTGAGCAGATCGACAATGGAAGTGCGCCAGTTGAGCTTCTGCGAATTTGCTGCGGCACGCTTCTCGAGTTGAGCGACGACATCGACGACGGGAATGTCCTTAGGCGCAGCCTGCGTCGGAGTCGCAGATCCACTTGTAGATCCAGTCCCGCCTGAACTCGTAGACGGACTCGATGAACTGGCGGGCGACTGAGAAGCCACAGCCGCGTTATCGTGATGGTGGACGCCTAATTTCTCGAGAATGTTGCTAAAAAAACTCATGGGATCTCTCCTCCATTTGAAATGTCATGCAGCCGGCGCCACGGGATTTCTCGCCGCTGCCGTAGAACGCTTCGTGCTCGTGAATGCGGTACCACGACATTCAAGAACTCTACTAAAGGTTAGCAGCTAAAAGAGGCTATTGAAGACTTTTTCAGTGAGACCTAGGCAAGATTGTGGAACATCCTCAATGCAAGCCGTCGACTGCGTCGCGATCTACTGTATTCGACTGAAAGGGCACCGTAGTCTCAAGGTTGTGATGGCGGAAAGCGACCGTCTCTCTACGCGGGTTAGAATCTGCCTTCCCGCGCTAATTTTCGCGTGATGCCGTCGAGAACCAAGTCTTCGGCCTTTAGGCGGCGCACTTTCTCATTGGTGGCGCCGAGAAGGCGGATCGAATTGCGGATTCCCTCGACGCTTGGGAAAATCTGCTTTTCATAAAGTCCGACAACGCGGCGATAACCTTCTTCGGCATCTTCGGCGCGCGCAAGTCGAAGTCCTTTGATGAGGCTTTTTAAAACCTCCGCTTTATTTCCTCGATTGCGGATGAACTCGACGCTGTCGAGCAGTGCGCGCAACACATTTTCAATCGTCGATGGTGAGGAATTGACGAAACTTCGCCGCGCGATAATTCCCGAACCCTGATAGGGAATTGGCAGACTGTCCAGGTCTGCCAGTAGCCGGAAGCCTTTGCTCTGGACGATCTTGCCGTAGGTGTAGCCGAGATAGGCCGCATCGATGCTCCCTGCTAATAACCCCTGTGCGATCACCGGTTGATCGCCGAGGGTGCGAATTTGAATTTTGTCGCGGTCAGGCGCGAGATTCCAGTAATCCAGCGCCAGCATCGTGAACAACCAGCCGCCGCCGCTCAAACTGGCGAGGCCGAAAACTTTACCTTTTAGCTCCGATGGATTGGATATTCTGGGATTCGCTACTATTGTGCCGGTGAGCTTGTTGATAAAGCCGGCGACAAATACCAGATCGGCTCCTTCGGAAATCGCCCCGATATTGGCGTTCGACACCGACCCCCAATGCATTTGCGATTCGCCGCTGCTTAGCGCGGATGTGCCGACCAGACCGCTGCGCACATGCACGAATGCGACGTCGACCGTGTATCTGCGGAAGAAACCTTGATCCTGAGCAACATAAATTGCCGCCTCACGTTCGGTTTGCGATCCGGTAGTCATGAGGATCTTGGTGAGCGGCGCCGCCGCTTGGGCGGCATGGCGGCTGATAAGAGCGAAGAGTAGGGCTAGAACGAAACGTCGCAGTTGAGGCATTACCTTACTTGTCTGCAAATAGTACGGAAAACAACCCCGACGTTGGCGTAGAAGCACGATATTCGAGTAGTGACTCATTTGCCTTAGATCCTTCACCTCATTCAGGATGAAAAACCGCTCTCATGTCATTCTGAGCGCCAGACTCTGTGAAAGCCGTTCGGAGCCCTTCGACGGGGCTCAGGGCGAACGGCTAAGTACCTCGTTCCATTAACTTCGAAATCCGTTCGTGCTGAGCTTGTCGAAGTATCACGGGGTTTTCACACAGTCTTTCGCTCCGGATGACAAAACGCGCTCATGTCATTCTGAGCGCGAAGCGAAGAATCTCATGCCCGCAATTAACTCTGATTTGATCAAAACGAGTCACGAGCGTCCCTTGAAGATGCGACTAGCTCGCTATAGGATTTGCTGCTTTTGAATTCGCCATGGAATACTCAACCCCATGAAAATGAGCCACGACACCGGTGATTTGGCCGCAGGCTTGCCGCCGGAACAGCGGGCGCTGCACGCGCGCTGTTTCCATCCGAGCGGTCATGTCAGTGAGTTCCCAAAAACCGATATCGAGCGGTCGGTGATCGCACGGTTCGAACGGATCGTAAAAAAGTATCCCGAACGAATCGCGGTCAAAACAGCCCAGCACTCTCTGTGCTATGCAGAGCTCAACTCGATGTCCAATTGCGTGGCCGGCGCGATAATAACGCAGGCGGGTGAGGGAATGGCGCCCGTTGGGATTTTATGCAGCAGCGGCTGGCAATTGCTGGCCGCCATGTTGGGAGCGTGGAAAGCCGGGAAATTCATCGTCCTTTTGGATCCCATGTTTCCGAGTCCCAGAATCGCGACGATGGTAGAAGACTGCGAGGCTGGTCTGATCATTGCGGACCAACAAAATGTTTCTTTGGCTTCGGAGGCGGCGGGAAAAGAACGGTTGCTGTCGTTTGAATCGATTGAACCCTCCGCCGCGGCAGGCAATCCACGGCGAAAGTTTACGCCCGGCGCGTTGGCCTGCATCGTCTACACATCGGGTTCGACGGGTCGAGCCAAAGCTGTGATGCTGACGCATCACAATATGCTGCATCAGAGCTGGCTGTTTACTCATGCCTATCACCAGAGCCCGCAGGACCGAGTAGCGCTTCTGACTTCCGGCACGAGCAACACAGTTCACACGGCTCTTTTCACTTTGCTCAACGGCGCTATGCTCCTGCCGTTCGATGCCGGGCGCGACGGCGTAACCCGCATGGCCGATTGGCTGGCGCTGGAAAAAATATCGATCAGCATGTTCAGCTCGCCGCTGTTTAGAAGTGTTTGCCAAACGTTGACCGGCAAAGAAAATTTCTCCGAGCTAAGGCTTATTCGGTTGAGGAGCGAGGCGGTTTACAAAAGCGACTTCGATCTCTACAAACGACATTTTCCGCGGCATTGTCTTTTAGCGAGCGGTCTGGCCTCTTCGGAAACGGGGCTCACGAGAAATTGTTTTTTTGATCACGACAGCAAGATCACCGGCGATGAGGTCCCTCTGGGCTATGCCGTAGCGGATAAAAAAGTATGGTTGGTGGATTCCGATGGCAGGCGCGCGGGCGACAACGAAATCGGCGAAATCGTCGTTCAAAGCCGGTATCTCTCGAGCGGCTACTGGCGTCGGCCGGAGCTTACCGCAGCAAAATTCAAACCCGTTCCGGACGGTGGCGCGGAGCGCATTTGTTTCACCGGCGATTTAGGCTTGCTGTTGCCTGACGGCTGTCTCGTGCATAAAGGCCGCGCCGATTTCCGCGTCAAGGTGCGTGGCTACGGCGTTGAACCCGCGGAGATAGAAAAGACGTTGCTCGAGCATCCAGGTGTCGGAGAAGCAGTTGTGATGGCGGTCAAGAATAAATCGGCTGAGAGCAGGTTGGTGGCTTACTTTACCTCCTCGAATCAACCGCGCTGCAGCGCCAGCGACCTGCGCAGTTTTCTGCAAGGGAAGTTGCCAAGCTACATGACGCCCTCCAGCTTTATCGCGTTGGACGCGATGCCGCTCACGCCCAACGGCAAGCTCGACCGGAATGCGCTTCCTGCTCCAGACGACTCCAGACCCGAATTGAGCACTGCGTTCAAGGCGCCGAAAAGCTCAACCGAAAAAAGACTGGCTGACATTTGGGCCGACGTTCTTGGTCTCGATCGCGTGGGGATCGATGACGATTTCTTCGATCTCGGGGGACATTCGCTGTCGGCAACGCGGGTTATCTCTCGCGTAATCCGGTCGTTCCAATTGAACCTCCCGGTCGATGTTCTCTTCCGGTCAGCGACGGTAGCCGAAATGGCCGCGGTCATCGGACAAAAACACAGGCGCAAAGCCAGCCCCGAAGAAATCGCGCGAATTTTGAGCGAGATTGAAGCGCTATCGGAAACCGAAGCAGAACAAATTCTAAAGCGAGAAATTTCAGACAGGCACTGAGTCTAATCCCTCCGGGTTATACAGGCCAACCCGCCTTGAACCGGAGCGGCGCGCTGCTGGCAGACAAGTACGGCACCGACAGCTTCTGCTGGGCTTCGGATTATCCGCACTCCGATGGTATTTTTCCTGACTCGCAGAGCTTCATCAAAGAGACGATGGCTGATATCGACGAAAGTCTTCGTGAAAAGTTGACTTTCTCGAATGCCGTCAGGCTGTACGGTTTGGATTGGTTGCTGTAACCGAATCGATCCCGTCCACCGCCAATGTGGCCAACTTGATGGCCGCTACCAGCTCTTGATCGAGCGCGACTGCGCCTTAACGCATCGACCCGCCGCTGTGACTTGTCTTACCCTCGGCCCGCTTGCGGGAGAGGGTAGGGTGAGGACGACTCTCTTCTAGCAGCCGCATTTTCGAACGAGACGCCAATAAATCGGCGTCTCGCGACACTGAGATCCAGTCTCCTGACGATCCCATATTCCGGAGTGATGCTTTTGCACCACGCGGCTATATTGTATATACATAACTGATGTTCGACTGAGATTCGCGCAAGGCTAGGAGCAACTGGCTAAAGCACGAAGTCTCTTTTGAAGAAGCCGCCACAGCGTTTCTTGATTCGGCTGGCCTCGACGTCGAAGACGCCGAACATTCCGAAAGGGAAGAGAGGCGGTTGCGCTTGGCAAAAAGTAGCCTCGGTAGAATCTTGGTTATTGCGTACACTGTAAGGAGAAAAAGCGATGAAAAGGTCACGAGGATCATCAGCGCGCGGCGGGCGAGCCGGAAAGAAAGAACGAGGTATGAAGCCGAAGAAGATTGATTTTTCGGATATCCGCGAACTTTCGGACAATCAGCTCGTCCGGATGCGCCGTGTGGGCCGACCAACCGTCGGCGATGAGCCGAGAAAGCTTATCGCTATTCGTTTGGATCCGAAGGTGTTGTCGTGGTTACGCGAGACTGCTGAGAAAAAAGGTAAACCTTATCAATCACTCGTCAACGAGATCTTGGCCGAGCAGATGCGCAGGGCAAGTTAACACCCCGGTCGATCAGCGAAGATCAAAAGCAAGAATTGATTTCGATCTGAACCTCTCAATTAGGAGCTTAGTCCGACAAACCGCGTCGTTAGAGACTGCTTTACGGCATCAAAAATGCGGGTCTAAGCGCTTAACTGATGCTTTTTCTGAAACCTTGTGTTGGCAAATCAAGAGCTTGCCTGGGTCCGACCTGAAACCAAGCCTAATGGTAGCGACGAAACTGCAATCCACCAGTAAATAGCTAGTTACATGAGACATATGCTTGCTTGCCTAAAAGACGTGTAACGAACTCTTCAAGCGTTTTTTCCCAGTTGTCTATTGGAGGCTTGTGCATTTTCTTTTTCCGGAGCCAGCAACAAATCGCGGCGCCTCGTTTCAGCACACAAAACTCGCTCTCGCTTACGTGCAATATAACTCCCTGTGTATCCAAGACCTCAAATAGCAATTCACCGAAATCAAGTATAGTATCAACGCTATCATCGCCAGCAGTAATTTTCGCACCTAAAAGACAAGCACGTTTTAGCGTTTGGCTTTCTTCCATCGGATCAGTAGACGCCCGCAGCGCGGTCGTCACGTTGTCTATAAGGCGCGGGGCTTCCGGTGCTTCCCAAAAGGGGAAAATTTTTCTGCTCAAAATAGGATCACTTGGCGACCAGTTGGAAAAACTGAAGATTCGCCAAATTCCTGGAAACTGCTGAGCGCCACCTATACTTGATCGCATCATTGAAGCGCGAATCTGCAAGTGTAGATGCTCGTCATCTTTTAGCTCCGCTCGCTGATGAGCCCAGATCAGGTAATCCACCACATCCATCAGTGGTTCTTCTGAATTACTGACCATCCTTACAGAGTTGACTACCGTTCTTACGCATGGGCTGTAAGGAAAATTAATCGCTTCCAGTATTTGAAGATCTCCGTGATATTCCAGAATGTCCTGGATTATCTTCAGTGAGCCTAGCGTCTGCTTCTGTAGCCCAACCAAAAGATCAATTTCTCTGCAACGGCTAGCGATTCCTCGATTGAATAGCTCTCTGAGCAGTATGCGATGGAAATGGCGAGGTTTATTCACCTTGTGAAAGGTGTCGGCAACTGACTTGTCCGCCAACAGCATCTTAAAGTAAAGTCCATTCCCATTCAGGTGGCGCACGAGGAAGTCGTGTACTTTTCGGCTGTCTTCACTTGCGTGAAAAAATCCTCTGTGTCGCACCCGCTCATCTGTACAGAGTTCACGTGCTCTGATTATTACTTTTCGGAGCTCGTCTGGATCCTCGGGACAAAGCAAACCCACGGAAAAATACCGGTCCTGCTCGTTCGGAGGAAAATGTGGTGAACCGGATTCGTCCATGATGGCGGTAAATCGTTTCATTTCGATGAATTCCAACCGGAGGAAATAGCCCTAAGACTTCCAAACGCACGAAGAAGCTTCGCTTAAGCGAGCTGCAAACATGACAGACCCAGAGTGGAACTGTGACATTGCCACGTGGATCTTTCAATGTCGTGCCTACAGAAGCCAATTAACTTTAACTGCGAACTTCCGACGTTGGGTCACGCTTTCTGTGGAACACGTGGTTTGATGGAACCTTGTCATGTCACAACCACTAGGTGCAATTTTCCGCTGCGGTTATGTTGACCAGTTTGGGTAATACTCGCCCAAAAGTCTTTTTCAGTGATACCTACCGTAGTGACGCGGATTGCAAGCTGGCCAGAAAGTCGAAGTTAGCCATCCTTCAGAGAATTTATTAGGAAAGATATTGAGCCCCCATGGCGCGGTCTAGCGGATCATCGCTCGCAAGTACTGTCTTCTTCCAGTGCGATCGCTCATCCGGCGGTAACACTGCTCCAGCCGCTATAATGGCACGACGATCCCATGGTCCGACGCTCCGCCACGTCTCTTTGTACGACCGAACCCAATCGATTCTCCCAAGCGCTTTAGCCACAACAGCCTCGCTGCGAAGGCCAATGATGTTAGCAGCTACCTAGCCAATTTGGGAAGGTCTTTCTTGCTGAATTCAAGATAGTTCTCCACGAGTGCCTTTAGGATCCAGTCGTGAACCAGTGGCAGAAATTGATATTGTCCCTCGAGTAAGTATGCGACTAGCGCGCGCACGGTCTGGATGGACGTTTTCGGCTGTTTCGATCGAGACAGGTAGACGACAACATCGCGCAAGACTGGCGTCAGATCTTCTAGGTGTTTGAGCGTGAGCGATAGAATCCGATTAGTGCGTATAGCTCCGGCGCGACGGAGAAGATGGCGCGCCAGCCCAATTTTCAGTGGCTTGGCTGCGAGACTAGCCTCAAAGAGCTCCGTGATTGCTGATCGTAGTGCCTCAGCTTTATCGCCCGGAGGTAAGTCATTCTCCGTCACAATATAGCCGGTCTGTTGTTGTACTTCCGCCAGAAGATCGGCCACTTTCTTCGATTGTCGGCTACGCTCAAGGAAGACTGGATTCTCGAGCCAGCGGGATTCGAACTCATTCGTACGGATAACCTTAGTCTTTGACGATGTGAGGGCAAGTCGATGAGAAGTGAAGAGGTACTCTGTGAGATCGTGCAAAGCTTCGTTAGCTTCACTCCGAGAACGACAGAAAATCCGAAAGTCATCAACGTAGCGAGTGTGTTGCCAACCATTGCCGAGAAGATGGTGATCAACGTCGTTGAGACATGCCTCGGCCAGCGGGACGGAGGCTAGTGGTCCCACTGGAAGTCCTCGAGATTGGAGCGATGCCCAATTCGATAACAGTCGTTCGAGTGCACTCGCCCGCTCTGCAGGGATGCCTGCAATTTCGAGAGCGTTCTTCACTCGATGATGGCCGATCTGCGAATAAAAATCCGAGATGTCTGCGAGTAACACCCATTTGTTCGCCTTACGTTTGGACAACGTGAGGCTCCTAGAATAGAAGTCTTCCCAGCCGCTATCTGCATCGAACAGGGTCCCATCGGGTTTTGGGGCCAGACGGTAGGAGCAGGCTATCTTGCGCCGACGAGGGATCCGGCTCTTTTCCAAACGAAGAGCAAAGTCATAGACGAGAGCTGTGTAAATGAACGCATCGAGTGGGTCGAGGCGTGTCGCAACGCGGTACCCTCCTTCCGGCTTTGGAACAAGAAACCGCAGAAGCGGCCGAGGTTCGTGCGCGGCAACATCAAGTGCAATCAGCCACTTCTTAATCTGTATCCAGTCGTGGGCTATCGCGCGGTATTCCAACGGCACGGCTAAAATGTCGGAATCACCGAATCGGTTAAGATGCTTAAGGGACCATTCCAGTGCGGCCTCTGACAGGTTCACCATCCGATACAAATCCTCCAGATCGCAGTTGGGCGTAAAACCTCAGCCGGTTTACTACAAGCTACTTATTGGTCACAACTGAGTGCGGTTTCGCTCATATCTAAAAAGGCTTTAATACTCAACTGCATGAACCGGGAGAAGGCATCAATTTAAGGCTTCGTTACCAACCAAACCTCAACCGAGCCAACCGCAGACTAAGAGAATAACAGTGCTCGCAAGGCAGCCGGTCTAGCGGTGAACTGCTTGTTCGAAGGAAACACCCGCTTCCGGCGCGACGTCGAAAAGTTCGCGTGCGTGCATCCAGGCCTGGGTTTTGTCGAACATCTCTCGGGTGTAAGGCAGCGGTACGACGCGTTCGCCGACGCCGAAGCGCCGAACGTCGACCTGGTCACGAAAGCGCTCGGGAACCTCATGGATGAAGTGGCGCTTGTAGCGTTCCGGTTCGACATCGATATCGCCTTGCGCTTTGACGAGCGCGCGCATGTAGCGTTCGATATCGAGCGAATCCACATCGCGATGAAACATGAAGGCCATCATGAAAGTCGTCGAGACGATCCTGCGAAAGCCGTGCTGTTCCAAAAGATATAATTGCGGTCCCCAGACGTTGACCGCCGGTATCTTTCGCGCCAAAGCGGCATCGACGCGCGACCAGGAAGAGCCGACGAATTTGAGTGCGATGTCCTCGCGCGCGAGAAACACCTCGACCCACAAGCTGTGTGGGTCGCTGGTAGGTGGGCTAATGGGAGCGGCGCGATCTCTGCGGAGGAGGATTTTTTAAGGCTTCCCAGAATTGTCTGGGCGACATTATTTTCATCTGCTGGACTTGCCCTAGATCCAAAATTTCTTTGTCACCTGTGACAAACACCTCGGCCTTCGCTGCAATGGCGGCGGACAGGATTGGTAGATCGTCTTTGTCTTTGATATTTACTTTCAGCGGGTCACCAGGCTTTGCGATTTCAGTGTCTTCGCTCAAAAGTTCACTAAAATCGTCGATCAGATCCTGGGGCGCTCGGAATTGCGATTTCAACACCCGCCTAAGTTCGCTGAGCACCTGTCGAGAGATAATTAACTCGTGGGAAGCCAGCACTTCACGAAACAAATCACTGCAAAGTCCGCGAGTCGCTGCCGCGCTCGCAAGCACATTGGTATCGAGAAAAACTCTCACGATACGTTTTTAAACACATCGTCGTCCGTGAGGTAGCCGCGCGCCTCTGCAAAGGGCATGATCTTCCGTCGCAACGCGTCGAATTGGCTTATCCGCAGTTGCCGGCGAAGAGCTTCGCGCGCGACTTCACTGCGATTTTTGCCAGACCTGCGGCTCGCCTTCGTCAGCAAATCGTTCAGATCTTTGTCAAGCCGAATAGTTAAAGTGTTAGCCTTCATGTCAGACAACGTATTACATCGTTCTGCCACTGTCAATTTATTCGACGCCGGTAAGATTCATACGATTACTCATTGTGATCCTCGGCTGTTCGAAAACCTCGCGAACGCGCTTCAGGTCGGGGGGCAGCCGGTCTACCGGTGAACCGCTTGCTCGAAGGAAACACCTGCTTCCGGCGCGACGTCGAAAAGTTCGCGCGCGTGCATCCAGGCCTGAGTTTTGTCGAACATCTCTTGTGTGTAAGGCAGCGGCACGACGCGTTCGCCGATCCCGAAGCGCCGAACGTCGACCTGGTCGCGAAAGCGCTCGGGAATTTCATGGATGAAGTGGCGCTTGTAGCGTTCCGGTTCGACGTCGATATCGCCTTGCGCTTTGACCAGGGCGCGCATGTAGCGTTCGACATCGAGCGCATCCACATCGCGATGAAACATGAAGGCCATCATGAAGGTCGTCGAGACGATCCTGCGAAAGCCGTGCTGTTCCAAAAGATACAATTGCGGTCCCCAGACGTTCACCGCCGGTATCTTGCGCGCCAAAGCGGCATCGACGCGCGACCAGGAAGAGCCGACAAATTTGAGTGCGATGTCCGCGCGCGCGAGAAACACCTCGAGCGCCTGCAGCGCCGAGTAATGACTGCCCGAATGGTAGCCGACCGCGACGTCCGTGCGCGCGAGATCGGCGGGCTCGGACACAGGCGAATCGCCCGGCACGACGATGGCCGCCTCACAGACGCTATAAGCCTTGCCCCACATGATCCCGTCTTCCACCTTCGCCGACTGGTTTACCGTCCAGTGACAGGCGCAACTTACATCGCCGGCGCCTTCTCCTTTGCGTCCATGCCCCTCCGCGTAGCGTTCGAACGCACCAAAGCGGTTATCCTCGAGCGCGCTCGCTGAATCGACGGCCGCGAGCCGGGGAGTGTTCTTGCGGCTTCCTTCCACATTGAGCTCGTAGCCGAGGCCTTCCGCGGCAAAATAGTCTTTTTCGTCGGCCACCCAATCGTTGAGCCTGCCGTGCGGCTGGATGATGAGTTTCCCCATAGATTCTCCTGTTCGGTTTTATGACCCATCGGTCTTTAAGGTCCAGTCTCCGCTTTGGATCAGTGCTTGTAAAGCTGTTTGAAGCCGCCGGGCTTTTACTCGTTGCCGACAAATACCATAGTCGAAGTCTTTCGAGCCCTTACTGGGAATAGAACATCTCACGATTGACGATCGTCACGGTGTATTGGTAGCCATCGATGCGCTGGAATCTGTGATGGACTTCGCCGACGCACTGCACATCGCGAGTAGCTCCAACAGCTCCGGTTTCGTTACGTTTGATAGACGCCTTGTTCGCGTGCACGATCACTTCAACTCAGCATGCCAGTTGAACTGCTTGCTTAAGGCGCTTGAAGGGCTTGAAGTGCTGACCGCTGAGGATTTTTGCTGCGGTACGAAGAATCCCTTACGGCCGGCTTTTGCGCTTGACTGACTTTCCCACGGCGATCAAAAACATCACGCTCTTGCCCGCTGCGTCGGGCGAGAAAAAATCGGTGACGTCGTCATCGAAGAACGTCAGGCCGGAGGCGCCCAGGCCCTGAGCGTAGGCCGCCAGATAAAGCTTGCCGCCGATGATACTGGCTTCGAGTTGCGCGGCGCGATAGCCGCGGTTGCCGAAACGGTCCAGGACTCGATTGAGATCCGCCAAGAAGTATACGTTAACGCTGCAATCGGCTGGAATCTCCTGACCCAAGCCGAGATGACCCGCTTCACTGCGAAAGTCGCCTTCCTTGAGCAACTCGAGCTCGTGCAAAGCGCGCCGGTAGACGTAGGCGCCGGGCGCAAGATCGTCCACCGCATGGACAATCAAATAAAGCTGGTTGAGCGACTCACCCGCGCCGAGAAAATCAGCCGGGATGCCGCGGGTTGCCCGGTCGAGAAGCGTGGAAAGTTGCGCGAACGTGATCGACTCGCGGGCAAATTGGCGCGTCGAACCGCGTTTAACGATAACGTCCTCGATGGTATCGGACGGCACCTGGTCATCACTGAGCGCTTGCAGGGGGAATCGCTGGCCGCCGTCAGTGCTCCGATCGTGATGCTCAAGGCTATCGCTGGCGTTCGCTGCGCGCCACTGAACTACCTCCTCTTCGCTCGCCAACGACGAAGCCTCATGCATCGCCCGCATGGCCGGATAATCGACTTCGGTCTGCGATAGCGGCTCGGTTCGCAAACTCAGCGGCTCTAGCGGTGTGGAGGAAGCGGCCGGCTGAGCCGCGCCGCAACCGAGCGAGACCAGCGATAGCGCTGCCTCGCGCTGAGTGTCCAACCCCAAAAGCGCGCTGATCGCGACATCGACAAAACCTACGACAACCGTGGCGGGAAGCGCGCGCGCCGCCGCAGCGGCCAAAAGGTTGGCGAGGATCGTGCCGTTATCCCAGTAACAGTGGCGATACGCGCGCGCTTGGTATTTCCACGCATTGCGCCAGAACGTCGAAGCACAAAGTAAAACCGCCGGGGCGTCGACGGCCGAGGCTTCTTGACCGCTGGCTTGGGTCACGACGCCGCGGAAATCACCTTGGCGCAGGCAGCGCAGCGCGAAGTCGTGCGGGCTGAAATGATAAACGCCGGCTGGAAGATCCGCGAGATCGGCGCAGACGAGATACAGATCGATGTGGTAAAGCGCACCCGTGCAAGCCGCGGCGCGAAACAAGATTTCTCCGCCCGGATAGTTGCGCCGTCTGGTTACGCCGGCGCTGAGAAACAGAATCTCCGCGAGGTTCTGCCGCGTGGGCGTGACTTGACGATCGCGCGGCGCGCCGGCTGCGGAAATCGCCGCGAGCGACGGCATCCCGGAACTGGAGAGATGCGCGGGCAAAGCGATCGGATTCAACTCGGAGTAAATTTTGAACGGAAGCGGCTGGTTGTCGAAGTCCAGGTAGTGATGATTGGCCCAGACACTTTGATACGAATGTTTGGTGCGGTTATGGTAACCCCAGGCAGCGTCGATCTCACGATTTTTCATAATCCGTCCCGTCTGTTCGCACAGATTTCCGTCGCCTGTTGTTGAGCCGTCTACTATTCAACGTTCTACAGTAATTCATCAGTCAAGCAATCGCGTAAAAGAACCGCATATTTTGGCGAGGCGATCCAAAAGAGATTCTTCGCTCACTCGCAGATGACCTGGCGAGAAGTTGCCCAATCCGCTACTTCATTACGATTTTTTCGGCTGTGAGCGCGGCGTTCACGGCGATGGCGAGCTCGCTTCGCACTTGCATCCACTGATCGCTCGAATCCGTCCATGCGCGGACCTCGACGGTGATTGAATTCGGACCGAGGTTGGTGACCAGGGCCTGTGGCGGCGGGTCCTTGGCGACGAGCGGATGCGCGGCCGCCGTCCGCTCGAGAATCTCGCGCACGCGGTTTGGGTCGGTTCCCTGCGCCACCGCAACCGGCAGCTCGACGCCGTGCTGGCGATTGGAAAGCGTCCAGTTGGTGAGACGGTCGGAAATGAGCTGACCGTTCGGTACGATCACTTCCGAGCCGTTGGTCGATCGAATGATACTGGCGCGAATGCCAATGCGTTCGACGACACCTGACGCATCGCCGATTTGTATGATGTCACCGATGCTAATCGGGCGCTCGAAAAGCAGAATCAAACCGGAGATGAAATTATTGAAGATGTTTTGCAGACCGAAGCCAACGCCGACGCTGAACGCGCCAACGAGAATTGTGACTTTCGTCATGTCGAATCCCAGCGCAGCAACGCCAATCAGAAAGCCGATCAAAAGAATCAAGTAATGCAGGGTGTTCGAGATTGCGTACGGCAATCCGCGTTTCAAATGCACGCGCGGGTAGACGTCTTCATCGAGAAGAAAACGCACGAAACGCGAGATCAGAAAAGCCGCCCAGACCGTCAACACGAAGCCGATCACGTCACCGAGCGAGAGACTGAGAGCGCCAATTTTGAGCTCAGCGGTTAGAGCTGCGCGGATCGCGCCGAAGAACCATTCTCGTATCAAGAGCTGATTCAATAAAACCGTAACCCACAAAAAGGCTGCAACCCATTGGAGTAAACGATGCACGCGACGCCGGAGCAGCGATTCATTGCGACAAATCACCTGGAGCAGCGTAAAAGGCCGCAGCGTGAATACCAGTCCGACGATTGCCGTCAGGACTTCTATGAGCCCGCGGAGAATGACAGCGAAATACGCGCTCGTCAGGAGCGCATTGCCGATCAGATTGGCGAACGTGAGGTAACCGAAGACATTGCCGATCAAAGCCAGAATCGAGGCGCACAGCGCCACGCTGGCAGCAGTTCTGTACAGCGTCGTTCGGTGAAGCTCTCCAGGAATCGACGTGGGCGCACTCGGCATTGAACGCATCAGCCAGATGAGAAAAATCGTCGACGAAAGCATTTCGACTGCGAATAACCATCGCGGTATATTGTGGACTGCGGCCGCGACGGTGCGAAGCTGGTCAAGGATGTAAAAAATGATCAGCGCGTAGAGCATCGCTGAAAAGATGGGACGTACTACTCGGCGCAGAACAATCACGCTGGGAATCAGCGCGAGCGCACCGAGAACAGCCCACAGAAGACGCGGCGCCTCCGGATAGATCCAGCGTGCCAATAAGAATGTGACGAGCAGCGCCGCCGCGAGCGGCAGTTCGAAAACCTGTGATTCCGGAAAGCTGGCTCGGGCATCTGCAGCGATGGAGCGGGTGTGGATGCGCGCCCACGTTAAGACGATTGCCGCACCCAGGAAAATCGCGATCGCGAGCAACGTCCGCGCGACCTGGCGCTGCAGGTACGCCCCGAGCGCCTTCCACTGCGTCGAGAAGGACGTCAGACTTTCTGCCTGAAGATCCTGCGGCGAACGCACCTGGCTTCCCCAGATTGGCGGACTGTCACGCGTGAAAAGTCGAGTGAGCGTCCTGTCGCGGGCGCGCATGATCAAGGCGATGGCATCTGTGATCCTGGAATCCTGTGCGGCGAGCCGGGTTTGAGTCGTCAGGGTCGTCGCACGGTCATTCGCAACCGCCTGGCGAGCCTCAGTGATTTCGCCGACAACTTGACGGATCCGCCTGACCACCTCCGCAGGCGCATTCGAAGTCGTTGCGGCGTTGAGCGTCTGAGTCCATACGCCCTGAACCTGGTCGATATCGTCGATCTCATGCTCGAGATCAGTCGCGCGGCTGGAGAGATCGTAATTGAATGCCGACACCTCACGCCTGAGCCGCTGCCATTCGGCACGCAGAGTGCTGAGAATTTCGATCGCCGGGCGTTGGCCGATGATGTTTCGCGTCTCACGCAAACGCGCATCGATTTCGCGCGTGAGCGTAGGGATGCGCTGCGCGACGTTTTCACTTGTGCGATCAGACACCACGTTGTCCTGGATGTCACGGATACGCGACAACGCCGTCTCGGCCTCGGCCGGTACTTCAACCAGCGGAATCGGTTGAGGAGACGCTTGTGTTTCCGCTGATTCGGGACGAGGAGCAGCTGGTTCTGCCGCGGAGACAATCGCATCGCTGGCGAGAAGAGCGCTCAGAAAAATGATGAGTGCGAACACGGTATGTCGATCAGCCGAGATCAAATGAGTACCTCAAAATTCCGAGCACTCACCGCGGAGTCCACGGAGTTCGGGATTTTTTGATAGTCTATTTCTCTCTGTCTCAGACTCCGTGCTCTCCGCGGCCTGTGTGGTGAGTCATTCCGAGAATTATTCGCTATCTACAGGCTGACATAAAAATCATCCGCTTTTGACGCCGAAAAAAATAAAGCGATAGTTCTGCGATGTGCGCGGGCGTTGGCTGCATGGAATGAAAAGATAGAGAAATTACCTTCGTTTACAGCTCCTGATAACGAAGGCTACGTTTCGTAACATCGTATACAGATCGTCGGCCTTTTCTTTCATCCGCCATTCGCTGAAACTTTATCATCACTTCGGCGATTTTCGCCGACGTTGAGCTGTGCGAAATTCGTGGTGCGTCGATTGCTCCATCGTTCGCGCTAGCGTGATCAGGTCATCCTGGTTTCAGAATTACCTGCCAAGGAGGGCGTATGCCGTTAGCAAACTATGGTGTGCTTAAAGGCAAGGCGATCGCAGCGAAACGAGAGGACGATCAGTCCAGTCCTCACTATCAAGTTCATATTCTGGCCGGCGAGTCGCACAACCGCATCGCGGTGAACGCAAAATCTGTGGCCAGCCCGTCGGATCTGCTGTTTTTAGTCAACGATAATTTCAAACATCCAATCACGGCGCGTCTTCCGGAATTGGCACAAGGCTTCACTGCACTGCCGCGCACGGCGGCCGGCGGTGGCATGGATTTCATTCGCGGCAACCTTTTCGATCGCGCCGACATGAGAACGTTGCCTTCATCGTTGCCTGGTCCGGACAACGATTTGAGCGACCAGCTCGAGCATTTCTTCAAACGCGCGATTCAGGAAAGGGACGCGATGGTCTATGCGTTCGGCCAGCGCTGGGGGCCGGAAGCAAAAATACGCGATAAGATTTTCAACTTTCTGCCCGGACTCGGCATTCACGACATTCACATGAACCAGGGCAACGTGCCGCCTTTTCTCGGTGACGACGGCGTGTGGCAGGATGGCGGTCTCGTAATGCAATTCGCATCGACAAATCAGTGGGTGGCGATTTTTCTCGCTTTCCAGTCTCAAGCCTGGCATACCGACGACACAACCGGGCACGCGATCACCGACACGCCGTCGCAAGATCAAGTGATTCGTGTCATTGCCGCGCTGGTGAATCCGATCGGCCCGGGGCCGGAGCATGAAACGGTTACTCTGCTTAACGCTTCGCCGAGCGCCATCGATCTCGCGGGCTGGCAGATCGCCGACAAGCTGAAGAACAAGCACAAACTAACCGGGAAAATTGACGCGGGTGCGACTCTGGTTATCGCGTTGCCGCCCACTGTTCAACTCGGCAACAACGGCGGCATAATCACGCTACTCGATAACAAAGGACTGAAGGTCGACGGCGTTTCCTACACGGGAGAACAGGCGAAAAAGGAAGGTTGGACTGTAGTGTTCTAGATAACGACAGCAGCGGAGGTTTCGGCGGGAGTGGGTTATCCACGAGGATGTCTTCTGAATTTGCGGATAGCGGGCAATTCATATTGTTGCGTCTGCTAAGCGAAGTTTAGAAAGCTCATGAAAGCTCTAGCTCTCACGGCGCTGGACGTTCTCCGCAGTAGCGCATTTGTATCGGTGATCGCCATTACGAGCACGTGTTTTATCAACTCGCTGAGTGCCTTCGCTCAGGAAAAAGAGCGAAGCGCGAGCGTCGCTGCGGGTGAACGCGTGCGCATCTGGTTTGGCGCCAACTACGGTCGGCGCTGCCGCACCGCCGGTCCTCCGCTATTCAATCTGAGTTCAAAGCCTTTTTTAGGAGAAGTGACAGCAGAGCTCGCCGAATACACTGTGCCAAAGGGAGAGAACTGCGCTGGACGATCGTATACAGGCCTGCAGATTTGGTACAAGGCTGGAGCGAGCGGCGGCACCGATACATTCAAGTACACGATCGAGTTTCCCCACGAGCCGTCGAATCCGGAGCCTTCGAAGGGTCCGCAACCAGTCACGGCCACTATCGTAGTGCAATAAGACGGAGCAACGCGGCTGCTGCGCGCCCCATTCCGAGTTCGCTCGCTCGCTTTCAAACTGCCGACCGGCAGCAAATTTAAGCAGCCGACTCCTGACGGTAATCCCATCGGTGGCCAATTTTGAGAAGCGGCTTTTCAAAAACCTTCCATGAAACTGCCGCGACGGCGTAGACGCCAAAAAACGCCGCGAGCAGAATCAGCAAATCACTCGACCTGGATAGTGTAATTCCGTTTCGACCGAAGTATCTGAAAATGTAATCTGGAACTAGTAAATGAAAGAGGTAAATTCCGTAGGCTAAAATCCCCAGTCGCTGAAGTGGCTCTAGCGTGGTCAATCGCCTTATGAAGGCTTGCTTCCCGATAATAGCGATCAGGAGAAGAAACGAATACAGGAGGGCAAGGACAGAATACCCGACAGTTGTCGTAAAAGACGAACCGTAGCCCCAGGATTTAACGATCATAACACCAGCAACTACTAACAAGCCGAAAAAACCGCCGTTCAATACTCGACAATTAAGAGATAGCCATTCGAAAACATGTGGTTGCCGGATGATATAAGCCAAAAACACTCCTAGTAGTAGCGTGTCCATGCGGCAAGGAAGCAGGGTGTAAGCCGTCGTCGTTGCTTGCGCGTTGGATAGATTCAGAAAAAGTAGGATTCGTATGATGGGAGCGAGAGCGATCATTGCAAGCAAGACATGCGGCACTCTTTTGATCGGAAGGCACCAGATTGCGATTGGTAACAGGGCATAGAACTGTTCCTCGACTGCCAAGCTCCAGGATTGCACCAGCCAAAACTTAAAACTCACGTGCGACGAAAGCCAAAAATTCTGCGTGAATGTCAGATACCAATACCATGGAATCAATTCACCCGTGCGGCTGGGCTCTATCTGACCCAGCCGGTTGAGAAAGTATCCAATGGACAGAAGTATAAAATACAATGGCAGAATGCGGAAAAAACGGCGCGCATAAAACACGGTAAAATAATTAGCGGCGCTCTTGTGGTCGAGTAAAATTCCCCCGATCAGAAAACCGGAAAGGACGAAAAAAAGATCGACTCCGCTCCAGGTTAAGCACAACAAATGCTGCAAGTAGGAAAGGGCGGTTCGGGAGTGCGATGGCAGAATCGCGATGTAGTGCCAGAGTAGGATTTGTAAGATCGCTAGACCTCGAATTCCATCCAGCTGCGGGATCCGTTTGGGATCGGCCATTGTCACGTTAACCGAGTAGCTGCCTGAAAAGCTTCACAATCGCATGATTCTATCGGCGGAACCGCCAGCGCCTTCGAGCGCGCTCACGCTGGCTGGCTATCCGTTTTGCGAGAGATCGTGCATTCAGCTGTCTTGTTCTTGACGGCGGCAGACGTCTGGTGAAAATACTCGCATTGATAAACTTCTCGAGCGTGAACTGCGGCAAATTATGTTGACGGCAGGCTGCTGACAGCGTAAATGATGGCGGGTCTCGAGTTCTGAAACAAAATGGAGGTTAGGCAATGTGGTATTTGGTAATGCGGCGACCGCTTAAACCGCGATCCGAATGGACGGTGAGCCTCGACGAGCATCTGGTCTGGATGAAAAAGCAGCATGACACAGGGAAAATTCTTTTCTCCGGCCCGACGACAGATCGGAAGTTCGGCATTTACGTGATTCGCGCAGAGTCTAAAAGCGAAGCGGAGCAACTCGCTGCCACCGATCCGTACACGGCGGCGGGTTTTACCGCCTTCGATCTCTACGAATGGGAAGTGCACCAGATAATGGGCGCAGGTAATTTTACCGCGGCGGGATTGCAGGGACACAAATAGCAATGGAGTGATGGAGTGGTGGCAGATTGCGCTCATCAATATTGAGCAGTGATGATTAGACTTCTCGCCGCGTTCATTTGTCTGTGCACTACGCTCAGCGGTTTGGGTGACGCTCGCGGCGCGGCGGCGAAGACGCGGGTCGTCATCGCGCATGCGGCGATGAATTTCCGCGTCGCGCCGCTCTGGGTCGCGCAGGACCAGGGTTTTTTCAATAAATATGGCATCGACTCCGAAGTCATCTACATGCGCGGCGGACCGATGTTGCTATCCGGAATGTTGTCCGGTGACATTCATGTCGGCTGGACAGCGAGCGGCATCCTCGCGCCGATTTCGGAAGGCGCCGACTTCGTGATCGTCGCGGGATTCAACAATCGCGTGACTGACGAATTGATTGTCCGGCCTAACATCAAGAGGCCGGAAGATTTGCGCGGCAAGCGCTTCGGCGTGCAGAGCATCGGCGGCGGCGGTTGGATGGGCGTGATGTTAGGCCTGGAATCTTTAGGGCTCGATCCCAAACGCGACGATATTCGGATGCTGGTCGTAGGCGACAATACCATCCGCGGCCAGGCGCTCGAATCCGGCAGTATTGATGCGACCTCGCTCGATGGTGCTTTCGCGCGCAAAGCGAAAGCCAGAGGCTTGATCAGCCTGGCGGATTTTTCGCAGTCGAATATCCCGATCATGAACCACCTCATGGCAGTTAAGAAAACTTACCTGCAGCGGCAGCCCGAGATTGTCGAAAATACCCTGCGAGCGCTCGTCGAGGGGCTGGCTTTCACCTGGTCGCCGAAAACGAAAAACGCGGTGCTCAAGAGCGTGATGCGCCGCTTGCGCATCACCGATAGCGCGCTTGCCGAAGAAGGTTACCAGGAAATGCTGACGCGGGGTGGCCTCGAAAAGAGACCGCATCCTTCCATGGAAGGCGTCCGCAACGTGCAACGGCTGATGATGGCCAGTAATCCGCGCATTGGCGAGGTCAAGCTGGAAGACGTGGTCGACCGGAGTATCGTGCGCAAACTGGAAGACAGCGGCTTTATCGACCGGATGTACAATCTTTATCCGTCCAAGTAAGTGATCGGAAGGACTGGATGCGCCACGCGCGGCGTTCATCAGCGGGTCGGTTCCTCGGATTTGGAAGCTGTCCCCAATGCAGGATCGTGATTCTTATCAGTGGGACAGATTAATTGCCGTTGAACAGTTGACATGCGGTCGGCGCGTTCTTAAGTTTTTTAGGTGCCACGTAATCTCATGCAAGACTTCTCCTCGGCACTGGAAAAAACCCGCCTCTCGGCACGTTTCTTCGTCCGTAGATTCCGCGTTTAGTCTATTTTGGATTCGTTCAGGGCGTCGCGATAAGCTGCGGCGGCGCGATGGAAAAAATTCGTTAGATTAAAGGAAGGGACATTATGGAGCTGCGTAATTTGCGCGACAACGTAAAAAATAATTTTCCAAAACACCTTAGGAATTTGAAAGGCGCCCGAAAAAACGTCCGCAGTGTCACGCGCAAGCCGGCGACCGATCGCGCCCAGGCCCACGAAAGCAGGCTGTACTCAGAGCATGCTCTGCTTTACGACAAGACTTTCGGCAAGTTTTTCTATGATCGCATAAGGCAAGTGCTTGAGTCGCTGAAGATTCCATCCGGCGCACGCGTGCTTGAGCTTGGAGTGGGAACCGGCACCTCGTTCTCTGCCTACCCCCGGCATTGCGAGGTTATCGGCATCGATCTGGCGACGGACATGTTGCTGCAGGCGCGTTCAAAAATCATCAAAAACAGGTGGTCTCATCTGCAGGTCATGGAAATGAATGCGCTCAACTTATGCTTTGCCGATGACAGCTTTGACTACGTCATGGCTTTTCATACTGTCACGGTGGTTCCCGACCCTGTGCAAATGTTGGCTGAGGCCAAGCGGGTTTGCCGGCCGGGAGGCAAAATCGTGATCATCAACCACTTCACTACGGATCACCCGGTAATTGGACCGCTGACGGAAGCCCTCGATCCCGTCACGCGGCGACTCGGTTGGCAAACCAAATTGAAACTGGAGCCGTTCCTCCAAGCGACCGATTTGAACGTGGAGGAAGTTTACAAACTTTCGAAGCTGTCGCTGTACACCGTCATAGTCGGGACCAACGAAAAGCCGGGACCATGAGTCAATGCCGTGCGCCTTGACTACGACATTTTGTCTTTTCATCACGCCCACTTTCCGCCGTCGATAAACGTCCAAAGACCAGGGCAGGTTTCACCGCTACGAGTGTCACGATCGTTTCGATTTTGGGGTTGTCGGGAATGCACCGTTAGAGAACAAGGGAAGGGTCGTTGGCAGCCTCATCGTATTACCATCGACGCTTAAGTGATCTTGGAAGAAGCGTGATGATCTGCGAGACAGTGAAAAGAGATTCAAAAAATCCTCACTTACCGCAGACATTTGGTTGGCTCGTAAATAGACATATGCATTATGTCACACTGAATGCCTTACTCCTGGTATCGTTGGTTGTGGGATGCGATTTTCCTCGGAGACCAGAGGCTGTCACGATTTCAGATCCAGTCGAGATCAGACCCGATAAGCCCTCAGATGTAATGAGTCCGGCGGACGCCATAAGCGCCATAATGACGATCTGTAGAAAAGATCTTAACTTACCAACTCCGGACAGTGTACGACTCTCACTGTATAGGAATTCCGCCTCTTTCGCGTCCTACGGTCAGGGGTGGAGCAATCTTCCCATCGACGTCGACAACATTACTGCGTTTACTCGGAGGGGTGAAATTCACCTTGACCTTGGGAAAACTCGCGGAAAGCGCTGGGGAAATCTGATCGATATTTTGGCTCATGAATATGGCCACGCTATCCATTATTCATTGGGAAATCGCCCGACTACGCGTTGGTTTGACGAAGGTTTCGCCGGCTGGGTAGCTGCAAGAGTCTTACATTCGTTGGGTGGCAAGATTACGATGCTGCATTAGAACGTGCCAGGATTGAACTGATCAACGATTATGATCAGCTTAGAGGATTGCGTGATCTGGAGTGGCGGTGGCAAGCTTTGAGAGATCAGCCGAAAGGTTATCTTGAAACATATATCCTCGCGTTTTTTGCCACCGCAAGATTAGTGGATCAGCATGGTTTTCCGGCAGCGGCAGAGTACATGAAAACCGGAAATTTTCGGCGCAGCTTTCATATGACGCCCAGCGCATTTGCAAGTGATTTTGCCGGTTATTTGTCAGCTACATCGTCCGCAGAAAAAAGCGATGCTGCTCTTATGCCGCAGCCGAATTGGAAGGTTGATGACGAATGGACCTACGCCGTAAAATATCCGGGCGAAGAACCAAAGATCACAAGAAAAATTCTTCGCGAAGATAAATTCGAAGGCGACTCGGTGTACGTGTTAAAAGCAGCCAGCCGAGAGGCGTTTTATTCTAAAAAAACTTTAGAGCGACTGGCAACAACAAAGGACGGGCGGCTAAGCAGCAAGCGATTGACTCCTTCGCGCTGGCTTTCTTGGCCCCTTAGTCTCGGGAAACGCTGGCAAGACAAATATTACTGGAGAGATTTTGAAACTGGTTCCGAGCATAAAGTCAATCGTTCGATTGTGGTCTCGGAAATTAGAGATGTTACAGTTCTGGCCGGTACGTTCCTCGCCGCAAAGATTCAGGTCTTTGATTTCGAAACCGGTCTGCTTTTGGTCGATTACTGGTACGCGCCGGCAACCAAATCGATCATTAAATTACGTGATTATTCAGACATATCTTTCAGAGAGGAAGAGCTCGCGAGTTTTAAAATTAATTAGCAGAAAACGATTGTTGCAGTTCGAATTATGAAACCTGATGCGCTTCGGGTATCTTCGCCGATTGGCAAAGTGTTTGCGCCGTGTGCCTGAGCATAAACGAAATGGCTACTAGGAGGGCAAAAGTAATCAAACCCGTGCCGACTGCTCTATCCAGCTGCCCCGTCGCGGTTGCAACAACCATGTGAAAGCCGAGCCCTTGCGTTGCCGCCCACGTCTCTCCAAAGGCCATCGCTACGAAGGCTATCGGCAGCGCAGCGTCGCTCGCTAGGAGAAAACGACAGAATACGGGACGATCCCGAACTCCCCACATGGATTCGACACGAGGGAAAAAACTTAGGCATCCCACGGCAATCACCTTGTGCCATAAATATAGAAAGATCGAGTAGCTCGGCCCGTTCGTTTGGAACCACGTTATCCATGTTGCGAAGATAATTAGCCAGACAACTATTAATGAAGTGTAAGTTGCGGGAAGCAGCAGTGACAAGAATTTTCTAAGCGCTGGTTGCTTCAAGACCAAAAACATTCCATGCGCGAATAAACCGCCGCATAACGTTCCGGCCACCACTTCAAGTAATGAGAGCCCTATATCTCTCCAGATTTCTCCATCTGAGAATAGATTGTACATTGGATTGATTAACTGATTAGGCGCAACCTTGAAAAGGTGAACGCCAAATTCGCCAAGCAATTGACATAATAGAACGCTAACAACTGTCAGTAGAATAAAATCGTAAGCGGCTCTCCAACCGTGCCTCTCTATCAGGTAATTCGTTAATGCAGCATGCGTAGCTGCCGTTGTGTCAAAAGTCGCCTTGAAAGACCAGTTGATGAACCCTATCAGTAGAATGAGGATGGCAAATACTTCGAAACCCGGCCGGAGTTCCATTAAATTGGTAAAAGTGAACCATTGCCAACGCGAAACCCAAAGTTGCGTAATGAGGGAAACGAGCAGCGTCCGTAAAAGGGTTTCTCTAGCGGTGTAGACGTAGGAATCAACCGTCGAGAGACTCAAGATAGATCGACCTTGGATATAGTGGTAAGAAGCGCACAAAATCGCCGTCATAATTTCCGTTAGGAATAGATCTGAACCGGCGAATATCAAAATCACCGGGAACCACTGGATAAGACCGAGGAACGGAGATAGCTGTTTGACGAGCCGCGCATTGAACGTGATGATCGCCCCGATTCCAACGCCAATCAGTGAACCGAGACTGAAACAGAATATTAATGCGCGAAGCATGGCAAAAAATCCGTGGAGAGATTCGACAGTTTCTAGCTTCCTAAAGAGGGCAAACGGGTGCGGGAACCGGCCAGGATCTCGAATACCTAGAAAAAAGGCTGCATCCCAAAGAAACAGAAGATACAAACAAACAAGAAATACCGTTGTCCGTTCAATCTTCCGCATACGGAGTCTTGGAACACGGTACACATTCGAATACAAGAGTCATTCGCTAGGATGTCTCTAAACAAGCGGTTGTCCTAGGCTTCAAGGCTTGAAGCAGGTTAGATTGCGACAATTTTATCACTCGGACAGAAAGGATGTCACAGTGCAGCGCCGCCAGTGCTTTTTGGCGCGTGCATTTTTCGCTGCGTGCGTTGTGCTCTCACCGGCGTCGCTCGGCAGTGCGGATCCACCGGCTCTGATCCACGCGGATTCTCCTCGCGCGCGCAGTTTCGAGATCGACCCCACGATAAACTGGTGTGCGGCCGTGGCCGGATTACGGCCCGGCGATGAGTTGGCACTAAAGCCAGGCGACTATCCGGGCCCCTGCAAGTTTCGCCGCAGCGGTGAACCGGGACTGCCGGTTGTTGTGCGCGCGGCAAACATGGAGCAGCGCCCGCGCATCGTGTACGACCGCGGCAACGCGAACGCGCTGGAGATTCACGCCAGTCATGTAGTTATCCGGGGGTTGGAATTCGGGCCGACTCGGCAGGACATCGATGCGATTCGAATTTATGCCGGTAACGACATCGCGATCGAAGATTGTGTGTTCAAGCGGCTCGGTGGCATTGCTATTGTCGCCAATCATGACAACGTGCGCGGTCTCACGGTTCGGCACAACACCATTGCTGATTCGTCGGCGACAGCGATGTATTTTGGCTGCCACGATGGCAGCGAATGCACCGTGGCGGATTTGCTGGTGGAGCATAACGCCATCGCTCGCGTCGATGCACCGGCGGGCCAGGTCGGCTACGGCATACAAATCAAGCTAAATTCGAGCGGGATCATTCGCCACAATGTGATCGTCGGCACTAAGGGACCGCCGATCATGGTCTACGGCGCGCGCGATGAAGGTAGAACGAGCATTGTCGAGCACAACTTTGTCAGCGGTTCGCGCACATCGTCGGGGATCGTTGTGGGAGGCGGGCCGGCGATCGTGCGTTTCAATGTCGCCAAAAATAACGCCGATGCCGGCGTGGCGCTGGAAGATTACAACCGGCGCGGTCTTTTGCGTGGGCTGGTGGTTGCGCGCAATTCGGCCGACGGCAACCTGAAAGGCGCCTTCGTCGCGCCCGAAGGCGTGGCGTACGACACAAGCGAGTCTGCCGGCAACGGCGAGCGCCCCGCGCCGAAACGTTAATCGCATTAGTTCAAGTCTTTGCCTTTTGGCGCACTCGCTGCAGCCGTTTCTTCGTAAGTTTTCTACTAAGTCCGACTGATTTCCCCCGCACATGGTCGTTTCGAGCGGCTAAAATTATGTTCTTGCGCAACGGTTCAAGCGCAATATCATGAACAAGAGGAGAAATACCATGGCAACCAATTTACCCGTCGACGTAGCGGCGCAGCAGGATTGGTTGGAGCCTATTGCCGATCGGGTGCAGCCAGCGATTGCGGCGGCACTCGATGGTCCGATCGGACCTCAGATCGCCAACTTTCTGCACGGAACCTGGTTGGGACATCCGTTGCACGCCGTATTAACCGATGTGCCGATCGGGTGTTGGAGCTCCGTTGCAATCCTCGACGCGCTGGAAGCTGCCGGCAAAACCGGTCTGGGTCGAGGCGCGGACGCTATTATCACGTTCGGTCTGATTGGTGCTGCCGGAACAGCTGCGACGGGTTTGGCCGATTGGTCGAAAATTGGCGGAGAAGCGCCGCGCCGAATCGGTCTCGTCCATGGACTTTTAAATACCATGGCGACGGCTTGCTACATCACATCGCTTTGTCTCCGCCGCAAGCAGTCGAGGCGCGCCGGGCGTCAATTTGCGTTTGCAGGATTTTTTATTTCCGCTGTGGCCGCCTATCTGGGCGGACACCTCGTCTACAAAGAAAGACTCGGCGTGGACCATAGTGCTGATTTCCCAGCGCCGGAGGATTTTGTTCCGGTGTTGGGCGAAAGCGAGTTGACAGAAGGCCAATTGAAACGCGTTAGCGCCGATGGCATGCCCGTCTTGCTCGTGCGCCGAGGCGAACGCATTTACGCGATCGGTGAAACGTGCGCTCATCTTGGCGGGCCGCTTTCGGAGGGGAAGCTGGAGGACAACTCGGTGCGATGTCCGTGGCATGGCTCGTGTTTCGCGCTCGAGGATGGTCGCGTGCTGCAAGGGCCGTCAGTGCATGCGCAACCCGTGTTGGATGTACGCATTCGTAACGGTCAAATCGAAGTGCGGAAGGCGAATCTTTAAACTGCCGGTTCCTCGACGTTGCCGATCGCGCGGCGCTTGCGCATCAGAGCTGGCGGAACGATGAAGATCGCGCAGATCACGAGCGTTTATATCTCCGTCCCGCCGAAGACCTACGGCGGCACAGAATTAATTGTTCACTACCTCTGCCGAGATCTTAAAAAACGTGGACACGACGTCGAACTCTTTGCTTCCGGCGATTCCACTGTCGATTGTACGCTCCAGGCGGTCATGCCGATCGCCAGCCAGGATGATCCCTCTTCGACTTTTTATCTGGAAAAAGAATTCGAGGCGCGCAATACCTGGAACCTCTATCATCAGGGCGAACGCTTCGATGTGATTCACGCGCACTGGACCACCATTGCGCCGTATTTTTCCAATTTTACCGCGACGCCGACGTTACTTACCTACGCCTACATAGAGAAAGAGATACACGAATACTACAAAAAGCATTTTCCACGTTGTTTTCCAGTTTGTGTCAGCCGCGCGCAAGCGACGATGCTGGGAGATGAATCGATACCGGTGGTTTACAATGGCGTGGATCTCGACGATATTCCGTTCAGCGACAAGCCCGATGATTTCTTTTTGATCGCGGGACGAATGGTTCCGGAAAAAGGCATTGCCGACGCGATCCGCATCGCAACGAGAGTCAGAGCCAAGCTCGTGATTGTCGGCCACGTTACGTCGCATCTTCCGTGGAGCGAGGAATACTTTTTAAAAGAAGTTAAGCCGTATATTGATGGCGATAAGATCCGCTACATCGAGCGGCTCGCGCATCGCGATCTGGTGCGTCTGATGAGCAAAGCCAAAGCTTTTCTTTTCCCGATTCACTGGGACGAGCCTTTCGGCATGGTGGTTGTCGAAGCGATGGCGGCGGGTGCTCCGGTGCTCGCCTACGGACGCGGCTCGATGCCCGAATTGATCGAGAATGGCGCCACAGGTTATCTGGTTCAAAGCGAAGAAGAGATGATCGACAAGATAGGGCGGCTGCAAACCTTGAGTCGCGTCCGCTGCCGAGCGTCGGTCGATGAGCGTTTTTCCGTGGAGAAAATGAGCGATGGTTACGAACAGCTTTATCGATCCGTGCTAAGGAAAGCCCCAGCGGTCAATCCGGGCGATGCGCGGTAATGACTGGAGCCTCGAACGGCTGCGGCGCGAGAGTAGTTATTCGCGCGCGTGCATCATTATCACCGCCGCAGAGCTCGGTTTATTCAGAGCGATCGGCACGCGCCACAAAGATGCCGGCGCATTGGCTGCTCATTTTGGCGGAAGAGCCGCAGGGTGGGAAATTTTTTGCAATGCGCTTTGCGCGATGGGGCTGCTTCGTAAGTCCGGTGAGAAGTACACCAACAGCGCTTTCGTCTTGCGATGCATAACCGGCGGCAAAGCCGGTTTTCTGCTCCCCGAATACGATGGCTGGAAAATCTGGGGTGGCCTCGCCGCCGCTCTGCGCAGCGGCAAACGACCGAGGACCAACCAGCCTTTTTTTACTGATAAAAAACGATCACTGCGGTTACTGGAAGCATTGGACATCGATGCCCAGCAGATTGCGCCGCATTTGATCAAGCACCTGCCATTGAGCCGCGCCCGGACTCTGCTGGATATTGGCAGTGGACTCGGCGCATTTTCCATTGCGTTTTGTCGTCGCTTTACGAAGTTGCGGGCGACGCTGATCGAACATCCCCAGACTGTTGCGTTCGCTCGCCGCACTGTTGCCCGGGCGGGTCTATCGAAAAGAATTCGGATCATCGGTACGAATTTCATCAGTCATAATCTGCCGCGCGGATTTGATATGGTCCTGATCTCTAATGTTCTCCACTCACAAAGCATCAAACAAAACCGCTCGCTGCTTGTGAAGCTACGAAAGTGTGTTAATCCGGGAGGGTATTTAATTTTGCGCGACGTATTTATGAGCCGCGACAGAATCGCGCCCGAGTGGGCGGCGGTTTTTTCGGCCGCGCTTCTTTTGCAGACACCGGCGGGGCGTTGCTACACGCTCGATGAAGTACGCGGCTGGTTGCGCCAATCGGGCTTTGCGCGCATCAAAGGACCGTTCCCATCGAGCCGGCTGACGTTCGATCCCGATGAAATTTTGATCGCGCGCACTGGATAACGCGAGCGGCTGTCATCGAAAGGATCCTGGCAGGAGCTACTTTTTCTCGCTTCGCAAGTGGTAGAGGTCATTCAGCTTGCGCCGAAATGCTTCCTCTCCGCCGGGCAGAATATCGAATTTCGTCGTATCGTCGGTTTGTCGGAGAATTCTCTGTCCTTCATCGTCGTGATCCATGGCCAAAAGAATTTCTCTGAGGCGCTTTATCACTGCCTCGGGTAACTTACTGCGTACCGACACGAGATGCCGCGGTACCGAGCCGCTCTCGGCGAGTATAGTGAGGCGGGCTTTGCTCGCCTCATCCAAGCTCGCATAGTCGTCATTGCTGATCGCGCCCGCCGCTACTTTCTCATCGAGCACGAGATTGACAACTTGTTTTTCCGAACCGGCAAACACATAGCCGATCTCGCCGCCTGAAACTTTTCCCGAGAGACTTGGTTTCTCGGCAAGATGAAATCTCTTTTCAAACAAGAGAAGCTTGGGCAGAAAATAGCCCGACGTCGATCCGGGATCTTCGAAAGCGATCGTCTTGTCGCGCAGGTCTTCGAGACGCGTGACACGGCTTGTCTTGCTGGTCAGAATGATGCTGCGATAATCGCCCATGCCCCTTTTCCAACGTCTGAGCAACAGCTTGCTGCTTCCCGTGCGGTTTATGAGATAGGTGGGAAACGCACTTTCGAGGTAAAAATCAATTTGCCCCTGCTCGAGTGATTCTATGAGCCGGGCGCTGTTCGCGGCGACTTCGACCGTGCTTTTTATATCGCCGGCCGGAGCGAGTTTATGAGCAACGTATTGCACCAGAGGACGAAAATGTTCCGCCACAGACTTCGCTTCGCTCTGATAAATAACCCCGAGCGTCAGCGTTGTTAGACCGGCGGGTTGTCTGACTTGTGCTAGGGTTTGCGATGCGCCAATGGGGGAAAGCATGCTAACGAGAACTATCATCCAGACGCGCGCCCATTGCTTTTTCACGGCGGTACCCTCATCGATCAAAAGCGTACTGATTCGGGTGATAAATTCGTTTGAGATTTAACGCGCCCGAGCATAATCAAGACGTTGTCGTTCTGTCAATGTTGTTTCGCCGTGCACCTGTTGTGCAGCCGATCCGGACGAGCTATTTTTTCGGGGTCATCGCGGCGAAAGGAAAGCCCTCATGAGCACGATTAAAGAAATAATGCAGGTCGGAGTTGGCATGCCGGATCGAACAGCATTCACGCGTTTCTCGCACGAGATTCTCGGTTTTCCAACAAGCGAATCAGCGGATGGAAACGTGACCTACACGCGAGTTGATAGATATCCATATCGGCTCGCAGCGCGCACAGCTCCTGAGCCGGTACTAAATTACATTGGTCTCGATGTCGGCGGGGCCGATGCACTCAGCGAATGGAAATCGGCGCTCGCTGCCAAAAATGTAAAGTGGCGCGCCGGCAGCCGCGAGGAATGTGCCGAGCGCAAGGTGTCTGATTTTATCGAACTAAAAGATCCCGACGGTCATCCTCTAGCGTTGGCGTATGGCTTCGAGGTTACCAAAGAGGCCGTGGGTTACACGCGCGAGCTCAACGTCACCGGTCTCGGGCATGTGCTGCTCACGGTCAAAGATACGCAACGATCGCACGATTTCTACACGGGCGTATTGGGGTTTCGCTTGAGTGATTGGGTCTATATCGACGATCACATCCGCTTATGTTTCTTGCGCTGCAACGCGCGTCATCACAGCATCGCTTTGGCGCCGTGCATGCCGGGTAAATCGCCGCGCTTGCAACATGTGATGCTGGAGGTCGATTCCCTCGACGACGTGATGCGGACATATCATTTTATGCGTCTCAAAAAAGCGCCGATCGGCATGGGGCCGGGACGGCATCCAAACTGCCAGACCGTTCATGTTTATGTGCAAACTCCCGGGGGCTTCGCCGTCGAGTTTGGCTGGGGGCACCGGCGGCTCGACGACGCTGCACACCAGCCGATCATTTTTCCAGTTGGCACTCCCGTCGATGTCTGGGGTGGCGACGTCCAAAGCGCGGAATTTGAGCTCGGCTAGCTCGAGTCAATCTCAACTTAACTTCGGGGATGTGAAACTTGCGGCGGTACGTTCCCGCCGTTACGCCCGTCCGTTTGAAGAGCCGGCGAAAAAACGCCCGGTCCTCATAGCCGACGTTCCAGCTGATCTCGTCCACTGCCGCGTGCGTTCGCTCGAGCCGACGTTCCCTTTGGCACTTTTAGAAAAGCTAAGGCGATGCCATTCAATTTGATTCTCGAAGCGAAGGTTTAGTGAAAAAGTGTCCGAGCTGAACCTGTGAAGGTAGGGCTACACGCCTTCGGCGCCGTCGAGCTTGGCCAGGTTTCGGTCAAAGCTTCCCAATGGAAGATGGCCGGCTTTTCGCGCTGTTTCCAGGATCAAACAATCGGAGAACCCGAGCGCCGGGCGGTTGCGATACTGCTCGAGCGCCGCGGCAATGGTGTCGGACTCTTGAAGCGTAAGATCGCGATGATGCAAAAGCATGTCGACGATCGTTGCGATTTCCGCATGAGTCAACTCGTACACAGCCGCAAGCACCAAAGTTGCTTCCATGAGAACCAGCGTGGATACCCACGCACCTTTACTCACGAACGATTCGGCGGCACTGACCTGCTTGCGGTCGTCGCGCGTCACCAGCCGAACCAGGATATTGGTGTCAACGGCGCGCATGTTTTTTCTTCAGATAGCGCCGCACGCCGTTGTCGAATTCTTCCACGCTTTTCCGCGGCGGTGTTCCTTTGGGAAAGATCGTGCGGTGAATGTCTTCCGAGGAGTACCGGCCGGCTTTGCGTACAACCACTGCGTCGCCTTCTTCTTCCCATTCGAGAACCGAGCCAGGGCCAATGCCGAGTTTTCGCCGCACTTCCACGGGAACTGAGATTTGCCCCTGAGCGGTCACTTTTGATTGTGCCAATGCCATGTAAATTACATTACCACGGTAATTTGTTACCGGTCAAGCAAGCCGGCTCATGACCGTCATCAAAACAGCATCAAGTTTTGGCGCGCACGGCCATCCACCCGGCGAGCAGGGCGACGGCTACCGCGGCAAAGTGCACCGCTGCCATGGGAACCCAGGTGCCATCGGCGAGAAGCCCGGTGAGTTGCTGGAGCGCAGCCGGCCAGAAGAATTGCGAAAATACAACGGCGCCAGACGCTGATCCCGCAAGCTCCGTATCGACGGCCATCGCTCCGGCCTGTGCGTACGGCATCGAGAGGCCCTGCGCGAGACTGACGAACGCGCCTGGAATATAAAGGGCCGCCATGGACACGCCGCCGAAGTAGAGCCATGCGATGAGCAGCACGCCGTTCGCGACGCCAATGAAGCCACCGAGCATGGTCATGAATTCTATCGAGCGGCTTGTGCCGATGCGCCCCGAGATGAAACTCCCGGTCATGAATCCAGCGGGAAACGCGAAGAACCAAAAGCCGATTTTTGCGGCGTCGACGCCTAAATGTTCGGCGGCGAGGAATGACGCGGCGGTCGCCTGTGTATAGAACGCGGCCGACAGCAGCCCGGGTTGCAGCATGAAACCCACGAAGCGTTGCCGCCATAGCAATGATTTATAGCCGACGAATACGCCCCGTGAACCGGCACTTTTGTGTGGATGAGTTTCCGGCACGGCGAAAACCACCGCGACAATCACGAGCACTCCAACTGCGGATGCCAATACAAACAGCGCGCGCCAACCAAACACCGTGGTAAGCTGGCCGCCGATCATCGGCGCGATCATCGGCCCCAGCACATACGCCGCGGTAAGATAGGCGATCACCTGCGCAACGCGTTCCTGGCCATAGACGTCGCGCGCGATGGCGCGCGCGAGCACGACGCCGCAGCCCGCCCCGGCGCCCTGCAAAATGCGTCCCGCAAGCAGCATGTGCATGCTGCCTGCGAACATGCACGCTGCCGCACCGCAGGTAAATAACAGCAATCCGCCCAGGAGCACGCGCTTGCGTCCGAAACGATCGGACAAGCCGCCGTACGCGACCGTGAAGAATGCCATGGAAAACATGGCGAGCGACATCGTGAGCTGTGCCGTACCGGTCGATACCGCGAAGCTTTGCTTCACGGCGAACATGGCGGGAATAAACAAATGGAGTGAAAGCGGCCCGATGAACGTGATGGAAACGAGCGCGATAAAAAAGTGCCAGCGCGGCCGGAAAGACATCGTCGCGAAGTCGTTCCGCTCGTGCCGGCGACTACTTAGCGTGCCTTGCGCCACTCGGCCTGCTTGTGCACGGTCGTTTTTATCTCGAAGCGGCTGTCGAAATAGTGTCTGGTCGGATCGATGGGCACGTGCCAGCGGACTTTGCTGTAGAAGTTGAGGCGCAGGAAGTTCTCGTCTTCGGGCGGGATGCTGATCACGCTGTGCGAGATGCCGAGCGGAATGATCGTCACCTCGCCCGGCGAGACTTCGACGTTTTCAAATTCAGAGAGATCGAGCGCGTCGCCGCGAAACTGAATGCGCACTTCCTCGCTGCGCAGGGCGCGATGAAAGGCGAACTGCTCATCCTGCATGTTGTAGGTGCGGATGCGCATATTGGCCGATTCCATCAGCGGCTGGGTGCCGGCATCTTCGCGCCCCTTGCCGACGATCGCCGTGAAATGATCGAAGGCGCGCAGCTTGCGCACATGACTGCCCGGTTCGCCGCGCCGTAATCCCGCGACGCCGACGAGCGATTCGTAATCGCGCTCAACGATGGTTCGGTCGGCCGATCCGTCGTCCCAGAAATGCATTTGCTCGACGACTTGGCCTTTTGCGGATGCGGCCTGCGGCGCGGTCCAATTCGGGCCGCCGATGCGCTTAACGTCAAAACTGGTTTGGCTCGTGTACTGGTCCTCGTTCATCACGTAATCCACCGCCTCGTGGCTTTGACAGAAGTAGCGCAGGCTGTCGTTGCGGCCGATGGAGCGATGAGCGATGCCGCCGGGCACAAGCAACACATCGGCGGGTTCCATCTCGTAGATACCGAACTCGGTCTCCACCGTGCTGCTGCCGCAAAATTGAAAATAGACCATGTCCGAATCGATATAGCGGTGGAAACTGTCTTGCACGCCGACGACACTTTCGACGCCGATGCGGTGATTTTCGTTCGCGAGGATGACCAATGATTGATTGGGAATGCTGAGCATATCGAATGGACGAAAGCGCGGCGTGTAGTGCGTGCTCTTCGCCGTGCCCATCAAACCGGCTTTGCGGCGTTCCGCCCATGCGGCTAATCCGGGCCTTGGAAAATCCTTCCAGGTGGTCATGAACTCGCCGATGCGAGCTTGCTTATAGACCTTTTCTTCCGCCGCTTTCGTTTCAGGCCGCCGATACATAATTACTCCTCAAGGTTGGCACGGTGTGGTGCCATGAGCAATTAACAGCATGATCGTGATGATAAACTGCCGCAGCCGACCAGCTCGGCGTGTCTTTACGAATGGAGCAGTGCGATCGATCCGCGGCGATGGCCGAGCGGTTGATCAGTTCCAATCCGACAATAGTTGTCCAACCGATCGAAATGACCCGCGTTCCGCCAACAATAAAAACAACGATGCGGAATCGATTATAAACTGTCTTGCTGCCTCTTTCTCTGGGAGAGGATTGAGGTGCGGCGCCCATTTCACGTTGTGCCCGGCCCTGACCCTCGCCCTCTCCCAGAGCGAGAGGGTATTTTCGTCAACGATTTTTTTGTGAGGGCTAGCTCTTCAAAAACGGCACGCCGAGGCGCATCAGATCGTCGAAAGCGTCCCAGTGCACCATGTGCTTGCAGCCGTTCACGATGTGGAGATTGATCTGCGGCTGCTGCTTTTTCAGCAACTCGGCGCGTTCGCCGGCGTGGGCGCGGTCTTCGCGGCCGAAGATCATCAATAGCGGCATCTTGAGCTCGGTCAGCCTCTCCCACATTGGCTTGACCTGCGATGCGCCGCCGCCTGCGGGGGCGTCGTGCTCCTGGCGGTCCTGGTGCGCTTTGAAATTGCGGCCGACCATGCTGCGGTGACGCAGAGCGACGTCTTCGTCGGAAATCAAAGAATGATTGAAGGTATCCGCTTGAAGGAGTTTGCGCGCATCTTCCACGGTCGGTTCCTTTTGCGCCATCTCGCGGTCAACGCGCGCCTGCACCGCTTCGTATTTGCCGACCTGCTCCTGGGTTTGCGGCGGGAGCAGAGAGCCGGTGCCGAGAATGATCACGTGCGAATAGCGGCTGGGATCTTCCAACGCAAGCTGAATCGCAAAACCTCCCGATCTCGAATGCGCGATCAGCGCGGTTTTGCCCAAACCCGTCGCATCGATGAACTTGGGAATCGAGTTGCGCTGCTGCGCCGTGCTTTGTTTTTGCGGCACGTCGGAGAGACCGAAACCGGGATAGTCGAAAGCGACGGCGTGAAATCCGGCTTTGGCGAAGGCGCCGAGATTACGCCGAAATACGTCGGCTGAACTGCCGAGCGAAGCGCCGTGCAGGAACAGCACCGATGGTCCCGAGCCTTCTTCGATGTAGCGCAGCTTCATTCCATCGACATTAACGAATTTGTCTTCCCAATTGATTTTTTCCGCAGTGCTCATCGGATTCTCCTCTGTTTGCGGCGCATGATGTATGGCCGCGTGATTTGAGATTTGGTGTAATCTTTACGCGAGCTATATCGCCCGATGTTTTGGGTGTCAATCTTACGTGCACCGTAGCCCTTTCTCGCGTCTTTCTGACCGTCTCGACTAACGTGTCATTCTGAGCCGAAGGCGAAGAATCCGGCTTCGCCGTGAGATCCTTCGGCTACGCCTCAGGACGACATCGTCGCTTGGAATGAGCAGGGCACTTTGCGTCGAGTTTCATGCGCGGTTGGCCTTCCGATATCCTAAGGCATCCTGCGCAATGATCATTTTCTGTACGTTCGAGGAGCCCTCGACGATCTGATAGGACTTGGCATCGCGATAGTACCGCTCGACCGGAAACTCGGTCGAGTAGCCGTAAGCGCCGAGTATTTTCATCGCGGCATCGGCAGCATGGTTAGCCGCTTCTGCGGCCGTGTATTTCGCGATTGATGTCTCGAGATTGTTCGGCTTCTTCTGATCGGCTAACCAGGCGGCGCGGTAGACAAGTAATCGCGCCGCTTCTTCCTGGCCGATCATCTGCGCGATTAAATCCTGGTTCATCTGAAACTCGCCGATCTTTTGACCGAACTGACTGCGTTGATTGCAATAATTTACCGCCGCTTCCTGAGCGGCGCGCGCGACGCCCAAGGCGCCGGCGGCGCAGTTGAGCCGTGTCTGATTCAACTGCCACATGCAGATTTTGAAACCATCGCCTTCGTTACCCAGGCGATTCGCGGCGGGGATTTTAAAATTATCGAGAGTAAGTTCGCCGAGCGGCGAACAATGCGCACCCATGGTTTGCAATGATTTGCGTGTCAGGCCCGACGCACTCCAGTCCGTAAAGAACGCGCTCATGCCGCGATGTTTTTGCGCCCGATCCGTATATGCGTAGATGAGTCCGCCGTTCGTCACCGGGCCATTGGAAATCCATATCTTGCCGCCGTTCAGAACGTAGTCGTCGCCTTGCTTCGTCGCGCTCGTGCGCATCGCCGCAACGTCCGAACCTGCGTCCGGCTCGGTAATCGCGAAACAGCCGATGGTGTCGCCGGAGACCAAACCGGGAATAAATTTTTCTTTTTGTTCTTTGCTGCCGAATTGGAGCAAGGTCAGAGCCGGGCCAATCTGCATATTGATCGCAACGCGCATGGCGCTGTGCACGCGCGCGATCTCTTCGGTGATCAATACCATAGCCAGAAAGCCGAGCCCCGTGCCGCCGAATTCTTCGGGAATCACCGAACCGTAGAAGCCCAGGTCGCCCATTTTTTTTACCAGATCGCCACGGAAGGTGTGCTCGCGATCGTCTTTCGCCGCCGTCGGCGCAATTTCCTTTTCAGCGAAGTCGCGCGCAAGGTCGCGCACGGCAATCAGCTCTTCTGACAAGTCGAAATCCATGAATCCTCCAGAAACCGTAACGGGTTGGGGCGAAGAGTAAGGCGACTCCGCCGTCCCGCCATGCTCAAGACTTCTGCGGTTGCAGCAAAGCGCGTGCGATGATCAGTTTTTGAATTTCGGATGTGCCTTCGTAGATACGAAGCGCGCGGACGTCACGGTAGAGACGTTCCATTATATGTCCAGTGACGAGGCCAATGCCGCCATGGATTTGCAGGGCTTGATCGACGATGCGCTGCGCCGCTTCGGTGGCGTAGAGCTTTGCCATCGAGGCTTTCTGTTTCAGCTCCGCGCTGTCGATGTCTGCGGACCACGCGGCTTGATAGACAAGAAGACGCGCCGCTTCGAGCTCGGTAGCCATATCGGCCAATTTGAATTGGATGGCCTGAAACTTTCCGATCGGTTGACCGAACTGCTGTCGGTTTTGGCTGTATCGTAACGCCTCATCGAGAGCGCGTTGGGCAAATCCGACAGCGGCGGCGGCGACGGTTGCGCGCAGCGTATCAAGCGTGCGCAGGGCGAGATTCAATCCCTCGCCTTCACGCCCGAGAAGCGCGTCTTTGGACACAACGCAATCTTCGAAAGCGATCACGCCGATCGGATGCTGTGAAATTAGTGGGGTTCTTTCTTTGACGACGAGCCCGGAAGCGGTCGCATCGACAATAAACGCGCTAATTCCCCTGGCTTTTTTTTCCGGCGCGCTCAACGCGAAGACCACGTAGTGATCGGCAATACCGCCGTTCGAGATTAAATGCTTGATGCCGTTGATGCGGTAGCCGGCTCCCACATCTTCCGCGCGGGTTGTCAAAGATGCCGCATCAGAGCCCGCTTCCGGTTCGGTGAGGGCAAACGCCGCTATGCTGTCACCACTCGCGATTCTCGGGAGGTATCGTTGTTTTTGCGCCTTTGTCCCGGCCAATGTGATCGGGTAGTTGCCCAAAGCCTGCATCGCGAACATCGCGTCGGCAAGCGCTGAGCCGCGCGCCAGCTCTTCACGGACAATGCAAAGATCGCGCGCTTGAACTGTGTCGCGTACGCCGCCGTAGTTGCTCGAAACCGCATGGCGAATGAAGCCGGCAACCCCAAGTTCCCTTACGAGCGAGCGTGCCGCTTCATCCAGATCGGTCTCGTTCGGTGGATTTACGATCAGATTGGGTTCAACCCAAGCGCGAACGCGGCTCCGTAATTCGCTGTGATCGCGATCGAAAAAGGGGGATGACCCATCGCTGCGATATTCCATCACCCGATCACTCCGCTCTTCACGCCATCACCGCGCCGCCGTCCACATTGATCGCCTGCCCCGTCATGCCGGCGAGTTTGTCCGACGCGACGAGCAGGGCAAGGTTGGCGACTTCCTCGGGAGCGATCAGCCGGTTTTGCGGCGAACTGCTCGCGAACAGGGCGAGGATTTCAGCCTCGGTCTTTCCCGTTCTTTGCGCCATCCGGCGTGCGTTCTCGTGTGTCAGCTCGTTATCTAAATAGCCGGGGCATATCGCGTTTACAGTGATACCCAAGCGGGCCGTTTCGAGCGCCAACGACCGCGTCAGCCCCAATAAGCCGTGTTTCGATGTCGTATAGGCCGAGACGTGCGAATAAGCCACCTTCGCCGTCGTCGACCCAATGTTGATGATGCGACCCCAATGCGCTGCGACCATCGCAGGTAAAAAAGTTTTACAACAATTGTAAGTTCCGCTGATGTTCGTCCTGAGAATCTCTTCCCACTGAAGATCCGTCATTTCGAGAAAACTGACGGCTTGGGCGATACCGGCATTGTTGATCAAAATTTCGACCGGCCCGAATTCTTCATGGATCCGGCGGTTGAGCGACTCGACTTGCGCCTTGTCCGTGACATCACAAGCATGCGCGATCACGCGATTTTCCGGCGCGGCGATCTCGCGAAGCACATCACCTAGTCGGTCCTGGCTTCGCGCCGTGATCACGACGCGTGTTTGCGCGGTTACAAAAGCTCGCGCCAAAGCGCGACCGAGGCCGCCGCTGCCCCCGGTAATAAGGGCTACTTTGTCCGTTAAGTGATTGCCAGAAGTCAATCCCGCGGCGCTCCGTCGCCTAACGCTCGCTCGCGCGGTCTCTCGCCATCGAGTTGCGCGTTCATCCTTCTCTGCTGCTCGACATAATAGAGTAATTTTCTCTCGACTTTGCCATTGATCGATTCGGCAGGGTAGCCGCCGTCGTCCTGGCGCACGCCTGCTTCGACACCGGTGAGCACTTCGATGCCTTCATCGATGGTGCTTGCGGCGTAGATATGAAATTTTCCTTCTCTCACCGCGGCGATTACGTCCGGCCGGAGCATGAGATTACGCAGGTTGGCAGCCGGCATTAGAACTCCCTGTTCGCCTGTGAGCCCTTTTATGCGGCAGACGTCGAAATGTCCTTCGATCTTGAAATTGATGCCGCCGATCGCCTGAATTTCGCCGTTCTGATTGACCGACCCGGTTACGGCGATCCCTTGTTTGATCGGGACCTCGGCAAGGCTGGAGAGAAGCGCGTAGAGTTCCGTCGAAGATGCGCTGTCGCCGTCGACGCCGTCGTAAGATTGTTCAAAACAGATGCTGCTCGAAAGCGAAAGCGCGTGATTTTGCGCATACTTGCTTCCAAGATAGCCGCTCAGGATCAAGACGCCTTTATCGTGCGTCTTGCCGCTGAGCTTTGATTCCCGTTCAATATTGATAATGCCGCCGCGACCAACGAAGGTCTTCGCGGTTATGCGCGATGGCTTGCCAAAACTGAAATCACCCATCTGGTAAACGGCAAGCCCGTTGATCTGGCCGACAGCGGCGCCGTCCACGTCAACGAGAATCGTTCCCTCGGCGATCAATTCCTGCAATCGTTTTTCGATCAGATTCAGGCGAAAGTTCTTTTCGGCGATGGCGCGCTCGACATGCGCGCTGCCGACAAGATCGGAATTTTCTTTGCGCGCCCAGTATTCGGATTCGATCAACAGATCGACGATATCGCTGAAGCGCGTTGACAGCTTATGCTGATCTTCCACGAGTCGGGCGCAATATTCGATGACGCGCGCGACGCCCGCGGCGTCGAAATGGCGTAACCCCTCGCGGGTGCAATAATCGCTGATGAAGCAGGCGAACGCGGTGATATTTTCCTGCGAGCGGTCGACTTCGAAATTAAAATCCGCTTTCACCTTGAATGTCTCGCGAAAATCCGGATCGACCGTCGCCAGCGTCCGGTAAAGATAAGGATCGCCGATCATGATGATCTTCGTGTCGGTCGGGATCGGCTCCGGACGCAGACCCTGCGGCGGAACAAAACCAAAAAAAGTTGCCGGTTCTTCGATGCGCAGCTCGCGGTTTTTGATTACGCGCTGCAGCGCCTCCCAGACTCCCGCATTGGCTAGCACATCGCGATCATACAGAACGAGATATCCGCCATTGGCACGGCTGATCGAGCCCGCTTTGATCAGGGTGAAATCCGTGACGTAGCCGCCGACGATTGGTTTTTTCTCGATGACACCGAAAAGATTATGATAACTCGGATTGGTTTCGACGATGATCGGCGGCCCCTGGGTATCGCTGTTGTCGACGAACACGTTGACGCGATAGGGCAGAAAGGGATCGGTCGGCGACTCGCCGAATTGCATGGCGGGGAGCGCCAGCGCCGCGCTCGAGGCGGACGTATCGGGGACCTTGAAACGTTGCAGGTTTTTCAGGATATGCCCGCGCACATCTTCCAAATAGGTCAGAAGTTTCGGGTAATCGCGATATTTCTCTTTCAGTTCGGCAAGCGGCGCGCGCGCCAGGAAATCGGTAGCTTCCTTTTCCATGCTTTCGAGTTTCTCGCTGATCTCGCGCTCGAGTTTTTTGCCGTCGCGCAGCGCGTCTTCCACTTTTTTCTCGATCTCACCGCGCTTCTCTTCGAATCTTTTCTTTTCTTCCTGGGGCAGAGCGATATAGTCCGCCTCCTGCATCGGTTTGCCATCTTTGACCGGGATCAACACGATCCCAGAAGGCGTCATGCGCAAGGTGAGATTGTGAGTTAGCGCTTCTTGCATCAGTGCTTCCATCATTTGCTGCTGGCGCTTCTGAAGATCTTCGATAAGAGCCTGACGCTGATGCGCAAAATCATCACTCTCGAAGGTTTTTTTCGCTTCGCGTTGGACGTCCTGAACCAGCTGCTCCATGTCGGCTTTGAGCACTTTACCCCTGCCTCGGGGGAATTTTACAACCTGGGGCCGGTCGGGGTCGTTGAAATTGTAAACATAGCACCAGTCTTCGGGAGACGGTCCGCCGGCTTCCTGGGCCGCGCGCTCCCTGGTCTCTTTTTTCAAAAATGCTTTGATAATGCTGGTCTTGCCGGTACCGGTCAGACCGGTAACGAAGATGTTGAAACCTGGCTTGTTGACGCCGAGACCGAACTCAATCGCGCGAATCGCGCGATCCTGTCCAATGAAATCTTCAAGCGGCGTCATCTCCGACGTGCAAGTGAACGGCAAGAAAGAGAGATCGCAATTCCAAGTGAGTTTATCGGCAGTTATTTCGAATCTGTGGGTCATCGCTTCTCCTCGCGGCGCAGATCAGAAAAGAATATGGACTCTATTCACCATCGTCAACGGTCGTCGTCCGGCGTGCTATTGAACCGCGATTCTACGGTCCCTATACTTCGCCAATGGCTTCGCGGGCTTTGCGTGAGAGACTCCGCCGAGGGTGCCGACTCGGTTGCGCCTGGTTGCTGCTCGTTAACATCGCAACGAGCGGATGCGGGAGCAAAGTTTCATCAGTGCTTCCCTCTCTGGGTCCGTCGCCCGAAGATGAAGATGCAAAAATCGGCAGGGAGTTCCGGCGCGAAGCGAAAAATCAGCTGCAGTTCATCACCGATCCGGAAGTTGAGCGGTATTTCGATCGCATCGGCCGGCAAATTCTCGGTGGCATGGGACCGCTCGCTTTTGATTACCGATTTTTCGTCGTGCGCGATGCGCAACTTAACGCGTTCGCCGTGCCCGGCGGATCGGTCTATTTTTACAGCGGCTTAATCGAAAGAGCCAAGAACAGCTCGGAAATCGCCGGCGTTCTCGGCCACGAACTCGTACATATCAAAGCGCGTCATATGGCGCGCATGTCCGGTCTCGATTATATTTCAGTGTTAAGTATGTTGGGCGCATTATTAGCTGCGCGCAGTGGCGGCGGCGGTGCCCAGGCTGCCGGGATGGTCGGCCAGGCGGTGTCGGCGACGCGGCAAATTGCCTATAGCCGGACACTCGAAATGGAAGCCGATACTCTCGGCGTCCGTTATATGGCGGCGGCAGGCTACAATCCGATGGGTTCGGTGGGCTTTCTAAAAACGTTGGAGCAGGAAAGAGCGCTAAATCCCATCGACATTCCGAGCTACATGCTTACTCACCCGGTAACACAGGAACGCATCGCCAATGTCGAATTGGTGATCAAATCATTGCCCAAAACGGAGCCGAGACGCATCCAGAGCGATCCGCTTAAAAAAATTCAAACCGTTATTCGGTTTGATAGACGTGAAGACGCCGCGGTGATCGCCGAGTACGAAAAACTGGTGAAACAAGATCCGGAAAACGGTGAAGCGCAGCATTTGCTGGGGTTCGCTTATCTCTTAAAGAACCGTTTGCCGGAAGCCCAGAGCCATCTCGAAATTGCGCAGCGCCTGAAGGGGCAAGATCCGGAGTTGCAACGAGATTTGGGTCGACTCTATACCCAGACGGGTGACCCGAGCGCGGCACGGGCGGCCTTCGAAAAAAATCTCGAGAACGATCCACGCGATGCACTTACTTATCTGTATCTCGGCGAGATGTTTGAAAAATCAGGAGATCTGCGGTCGGCAGCGGGAGCATTTTTGAATGCGCAGAATATTGCGCCGCTGTGGGACAAACCGCCATATCGGTTGAGTGCAGTCTACGGAAAGTTAGACCGGCTCGGCGATGCCCATTACTACCTGGGCAAGTCATTTTTGCTTCAGGACGAAGACGAAAAGGCGGCCGCCGAGTTTGAACGAGCGGTCAAGATTTTTGGCGAGGACAGCCCGCGCAGCGAGTTGATCAAAGAAGAAATCAAAACGCTGCGGGGCCGTAAACGATAGGTTAGGCGTGGCTGTCCATGGCGCTGAACGAAAGCGGGCGCTCACGGAATGGTTTCACGTATTTATTTTCTCGTTTGAGCAATACTTCGCGCAGATAGTCGGGATCGAATCCCAACAGATCGCAAATATTGGTGAAGGAAAACAGCCACTCGGTGTTTTCGTCCTGCACCCACTCGAGCGCGCTCAGATAGTGGCTGCGCCCGGAGCTGCTTCTTGAATCGCGAAATTTTTCGAGGCACTCAACCGCATCCTTTAAAATCGCGATCATCAGCCGCTTTTCGCCTTCCAACTTACGTGACAAGCCGCCATTCCCGTAGAATTGTGAGGGCAGGAAAATGTCGGGCTCAAGTATTCGCGCTAGAAAATCATCGTACATACTTCAACTCCCCCCAGCGTTAATCGAATTTGTATAACATAGGAATTTGGCCCGTTGCAATAAAAAAATTTACAACATCTTGGGGTAGCCGAGGCTTTGGCGCACCAACAAATAGGGATGTTGCCAGTTGCCGCATCGGACAGCGGCGACTTGCTAACACTCTGAAAAAGCGAACAATTCTGCTGTGGGCGGCCTGCTTTAGATACCGGTCATCAACCCAGCGAGTTTGGTTTTCGCCACATTGTGATCCCAAATCTTCTGCACGACCGAGTCCTTGCGGCGGCCTTTCATAACCCGCTGGGTTTCGTCTTCGTTGTAGACCATTACCGGTCCGAGCAGTGAAGCTTTGTAGAAGCGCGAGGCGGCCTCTTCGAGATCGACGCAGGCGGCAAATACCCATTCGATGGCTTGCGCAACGACCATCGAACCGTGGCCGCGCAACATGACTGCGTCAGCGTTGCCGAGCGCTTTGGCGACGGCATCACCTTGCTCGATCGTATGGATCAATGCCGGATCCATATACAAAGGAAGCGGTCCCGGACCAAAAAAAGCGCCGGGATTGGACGATGCCGGATAGAACGGTTTATTAACCATGCTTAGCGTCGCAACCATATGATTGTGCAAATGCGCAACGCTTTGGATGTCTTGGCGCGCTTTGTAGGCGCGCGCATGCATGTAAACTTCCGAGGGCGCTTTAAATTTACCTTCGAGCACTTTGCCTTCGAAATCGGTAACGACCATGTCGTCCGGCACCACAGTTGCGCGGCTAACCGGATGGGGCAGAATCAACAGATGATCGCTTCCCGGGATGCGCACGCTGATATGACCGCTGTAGTCGACCAACCCGGAGTTAAATAGCATGCGCGACGACATCGCCAATTTCTTTTTCAATTCATTTAGTTCTGCCACTTAGGAGTCCTCCTGATTCTCTTCCCGAAATTTTTCAGTCATCATATACCTGCATCGGACGGCGGTCGCAACTTGGCTCGGAAAGACTGAATCAAAGGAAGATGGAACGAAAGGACGTGGGGCATGGCAAATAGCGCGGCAGGCATTAGCTGGGATTTGGGCGATCTTTTCACTTCACATGACGATCCGCGCATCGCGTCGACTCTGGACGACTGCCGCGCTCGCGCCGATCGCTTCGAACGGGAATTCCGCCCGGTGTTGGCGCGCGGCAATGGACTCAGTGCAGAGGATTTACTGAACGGAATTCTGCAATGGGAAGCGATCAACGAGGCGCTCGGCCGGGTTGGCAGTTATGCTGGACTCCTTTACGCAACGGATACCGCGAAGCCAGAGTACCAGAACCTAGAGCAGCACGTTGAGCAACGGTCAACCGAGATCAGGAATCAACTGCTTTTCTTCGAGCTCGAGTGGTTAACATTGGACGATGCTACCGCTGATCGGCTGGTCGATGATCCGTTACTCGCTGCTTACCGCCATTTTTTAAAGAACCTGCGTCGCTATCGGCCACATACGCTGACGGAAGCGGAAGAAAAGGTGATTAACGAAAAGGATAACACCGGGCGTAATGCTTTCGGCCGTTTGTTTTCGGAAATTACCTCATCACTCACGTTTCCGCTGGAGAGAGACGGGCAGAAGGAGAATTTGAACCTGAGCCAAATGCTCTCACTGCTGCACGAGACCGACCGCGCATTGCGGCAGCGAGCGATGGAGACGGTCTATGACGTCCTGGCGCAGCATGGTCAGGTGCTCACTTTTATTTACGACAACCTGGTTCAGGATCACCTGACGATGGATCGCCTGCGCCGCTACGCCGATCCGATGCAGCAGCGCAATCTATTCAACGAGATCGATGGCCACGCCGTGACCACGATGATGGAAGTGGCGGAATCCAATCACAAACTGGCGCAGGATTATTTTCAACTCAAAGCCAAATTACTCGGGTTGCCGCGCCTCGCGCTGTACGATCAATATGCGCCGGTGGGAGCGGAGGCCCAGCCGTTCCGCTATCAGCAGGCGGAGGAGACGATTCTCAAGGCTTTCGAGGCTTTTACGCCGAAATTTCGTGAGCTTTCGGGAGAGTTTTTTGCTAAGCATTGGATCGACGCTGAAATCCGCAAAGGCAAGCGCGGCGGCGCGTTTTGCGCCTCGCCATCGCCGCAGCTGCATCCTTATATTCTGTGCAATTATGACGACAATTTGCGCGACGTAATGACCGTCGCTCATGAATTGGGTCACGGTATGCACGGTTGTTTGAGCCGCAAACAGAGTTATTTCAACTACGACACCCCGTTAACGACCGCCGAGACCGCTTCGGTTTTCGCCGAAATGCTAGTCTTCGATCACCTGCTCGCTCAGCAATCTGATCCGCAGGTACGGGTCGCGCTTCTGGCTGGTAAAATTGAGGATATTTTTGCCACCGTATTTCGCCAGAACGTGCTGACTCGTTTTGAGGAAGCGGTCTTTGCTGCGCGCCAGGAACAACGTCTTACCGCGGAAGCTATCGGCAAACTCTGGTTCGACGCCAACGGGAAATATTATGGGGACGCCGTAGAGATGCCCGAGGGATATCGTTGGGGCTGGTCATACATTCCCCATTTCATCCACTCGCGCTTTTACTGCTACAGTTACGTTTTCGGTCAACTGCTCGTTCTGGCCCTTTATCGCATGTACAAGGATGAGGGCAGGAGTTTCGTGCCCAAGTATCTGGCGCTCCTGGAAGCCGGCGGGTCTGCTTCACCCGACGAGCTTTTAAAGGCGTTGGGCGTCGACGTTCGTGACTGGAACTTCTGGCAAAAAGGATTCGAAGAGGCCCGCGGGCTGGTGGCTGAGCTCGAGAAATTAATCTAAAGCTTCTTTTCGATTTAGGGTGCAGGTGTTGTCGGTGTCGCTGGCGTTGACGGCGCGCTGCCCGAGGTCGAAGGCGCAGCGGGTGCCAAATTGGGGAACGGCGTTCGGAAAGCCGGGCCCATGCTCGGCAAAGTAAAATCTCGAGTTAGACCAGTATTGGGCCAGATATTGAAAAAGACCGTAAAGCTCAAGTATACCGAGTTCGCGGTGACTTTGCCTGCCTGCAGAATCCCGTCGGAGTTATTCGCAGCCTGGGTGCTCGCGTCTGACATTAAATAGTTGTAGAACAAATTCGACCAAAGCCACGGGTTAAAGCGATATTGAACACCCACGGAACCTTGAAAGGTTTTGAAATTGCCGTTGTCCGTGTTGTAGAGGGGAAAATTCACGCCGGCAAGCAGACTCGACTTCTCCGTCAGTTGCATGGAAAACTGAGTGTTGAAGCTAGTGGTTTGTGAAATTGACCCGACGCCATAGCTCGAGGTCAATCCGTTGTGAACGCTCGCGCTTAGTTGCGCTCTCTCCCAGAGCTTTGTGATTGTAACATGAGAGTTGCCATAGACGGGAGGACCATTGTGGCCGAAGTTAAACGATAATCCGGTGTGCGCGGAGAGGCTTAGCGTTGGCGTCAATTGAAACTGGTAATCGCTGAAATAGTCGTCGCCGAAGTCGAAGGTATGTAGGACATTCGTGCCCTCATTGCGTGAATTGTAAATGCCGACCCAATAACCGGCGTGCAAGTTGTGATCTTTGCGCCAGTTATAGACGCCACGGAAACCGAACGTTTGATAGAGGTCTGTTCCTCCAGCGTCCAGATACTCGATGAAATTGTGGTTATAATATGCGGTAGCGCTAAGGTCCGGCTTGAACAGGTAAGTGGCGTTCAGATTGAAATTGTTATACACAGTGCGGCCACCGCTGTTGAAGAAGTTAAGGTTCTGATTGCCCTGCCCAGGTACTGTCGAACCCGTTGGCGGCGGCGACGTTGGCAGGTTTGGCACTTGAAAAGTACCTTGCTGCAGCGGGCCCAGGCGGTATCTTCCCTGAAAGCTCAGCACGTCCGAGGTATAAAACGACACGCGCGGTGAATACTGCCAAGTGTAACCGTAGTTAACATTGGCGCCACTACCAAAATTATTCTCTTCCGGATGGCGGGCAAAAATCGCTCCTGTAGGACTGATGTTCAGGTTCAGTGTAGGGACGTTTTGGCCGGTGGGCGCGTATAAAATGGTAAACGTCGGTGTCAGGGTCGTGACGAAATCATGTTCTTTGTCTTTAGTGAAAAAGACATTGTCGGTGTATAGCTCGCCGGCGGTAAAAGAAAATTTGGTTGCGAATGCCGCGTCGGCCGAGTCAACCGATAAGATGCAAACAAAGCACGCAATGATGCCTATGAGCCAAAGTGGCGTGCCCCACTTCTGCATCTGACCCATTTCCGATCCCATCAACTGTTCCAGCATTGAAGGCACAAATAGAACGCCCATTGTAGCGTTCTCGCGAATTTTCTCAACCTTTTTTTCCGCGTTCTAATTGAATTGAATGGGTCAATCGACACCAGTCGAAGCGGCCCATCACTTCATGCGAAAACTGGAAGGCACGACTTCGTCGACAGATTTTCCGGTCCAGTGCCATTTGCTCACGCTTTCCCAGACCTGCTCGCCTTTGGCTTGTACTTTGGCGAGTAATTCTTGTTCGTCAAGACGGAGGTACTTGCCGTTGTCGACCAGGGTCTCGCCATCGACAATTACTGTGCGCACATCGCGGCTGACCGCTGTTTCCATCAGCGAACGAATGGGATCGCGCACGGCGCCGAAGGCGATGCTGCGTAAGTCCACGATCGCGATGTCCGCTTTCGCGCCCCTGGCCAAGCGGCCTAAGTCGTCGCGTCCGATCATTTTTGCTCCGCCCAGGGTGATGGCGTTAAAAACATCGCGCGGATGGCCCGCCAGGAAACTCTTATCCGCAACACGCGAGGCAATAGCCGCGTAACGCATGTCAGACAGAATGTCTTTGGGAAAAGTATCGGTGCCGATCCCCATATTGATGCCGGATTGACGATAGCGATCGAAGGATTCCATCAGAATCCCAAGCTTCAAATATTTCAACGGGCTGTACGCGACCGAGGCGCCCGAATCGGCGATGATTCTGATATCGTCGCCATACGGATACGCGAGCCAGCTATGGCCGCTGACAAAAATGCAGTGGGAAAGCGAAACATCGGGCGCAAGAAAGCCAATTTTTTTCAGCAGCTCGATCGGCGTGCAGCGCTCGCGCTGCATGACCGTATGGAATTCAAAAAGATTTATCGTGGCATGAATCTGAATGCCGACGCCAGTGTCGCTCGCTGCCTTCTTCGTCTCTTTGAGCAGGGCGGGCGTGCACGAATCGACATGGCCGGGGAAAAGCATTGCGCTCATGCGTCCGCTGCAAGCGCCGTTATATTTTTTGGCGAAAGCGACGGCGTTCTTTAGACCTGTGCTGCCCCGTTCATCATTCCAATCGTATTCCAGCCGGCCTTCACGATCGTGAAAGAAAGACACATTTTTGTAACTAGGACCGGCAATGCAGCGGATGCCGACCTGATCGATCATATCGACGTAACGCTCGGGTTCGCCGCCCGCGCCGCCGATATCGAAGGTTGTCGTCACACCGCTCTTGAGCACGTGGATGATCGAAAACCGCTGGCCGATATCGACGTCTTTCAGGTGCGCCGAGTGGGCGCCTTCGCGGGTTGGTCCGCCGTGGGCGAGATAGTTGGATGCGAAAAAATCGGTTTTGGTCGAATCGGCAAGAATGTAATCGCTCGCATTGATGCCGGAATGAAAATGGGTGTCGATGAAACCTGGCGAGACGAGGCAGCCTCTAGCATCTATCTTCTGATCTACCGGCGCAGGATACTCTTTACCGACGTATTCGATGCGGTTACCTTCGTAGGCGACTACGCCATCTTTAATGATTTCATGTTCCTGGCCGTCAAAGCCGACGACCCACCCGCCTTGGATAAGGGTTTTCATCACAGCGCCTTTCAACGATGATTTGGAAACAGCCGCAGGAGTAACAAAACTCCGAATTCAAGACAAGAAGAGAACCGTCGCGTGCCGAGTTTGGCGCGGCGTTACTTGCCCCATAGGTGTTTGAGGAATCCACTCCGCTCGAGATTTTCGACGAAGGAATTGTCGTAGAGATCTTCGGGCCGGCGCTTGATCGGTGCGCCATGGCTACGGAGCAGTTCGAGCGTATCTTGCACGACGATCGCAGGTACGATCATGCGCCGATCGACGATCTCCTTGGTGTAAACGTTATACGCGACCTCGAGTTCCTCATCGTCTTTGACACGCATGTATTTGGTGAGCGCTGCTTTTGCTTTGGCGGGGTTTTTTTCGGCGTAGAGAATCGCTTCTGCGAGCGCGGCTACGACACGCTGAATCACTTCCGGTCGTTCGCGCAGCATGCGCGAACTTACGTGCAGGGAGCTGTAAATGAACGGAATATCCAAGTCCATTAGCCGGTAGACGGTGTTGAAGCCATCGTGTTTGGCGCGCACGTCGAGCGGTGGCGATACAATCACGGCCTGAACGAGATTGCCGACCATCGCGTGATAACGCTCAGTCTGACTGCCGCCCACCGGCCGTATGGTTACGTCCGGAATGTTGAATCTTTTAATGAGCAGCCGGGAAAGACGATCGCTCAAATCGCCGACGCGCGTGGTGCCAATGGATCTACCCCGGAGATCTTCCGGGCGGCGGATGTCCTTGCGGGTTACTAGGACGAACGGGAGTTTAACCAGCGGCGCGGCTACCAGTTTGGCGTCGGCGCCGGCAGCAAGCGCAGGCAGCGTGGCGTCGGCCGCGCAGTAGAGAAGCTGAATTTCGTCATCGGTCAGCGCCGCAAGCGCCGCGCGGCTGCCGCGTATGAATACGTGCTCGAGCTTGATGCCGTACTTGTCGAAAAGGTTGTTTTCCAGCGCTGTATAGAGATGGGCAAACCCTCCGGAGACGGCGCAAGTGGCAATGCGCAGCTTTACCGGCCGTTCGCCGGGTCTCGGCAGATAGGGATTATTTTGTGCTTGCAGCGGTTTGAATAAAAGGCATAGCAGCAGAACCGGTGCAGCGGTAATTAGAAGCCGGCGGCGAAAGCTTTGAAACGACACGAAAATTGCCTTCACACAATTTCGCTATACGGCAAAGCGAAAGTGAATAATGTCGCCGTCCTTGACCACGTAATCCTTGCCTTCCAAGCGTAGCTTGCCGGCTTCTTTGCATTTGACCTCGCTTCCGAGCGCAATGAAGTCGACGAATGCAACCACCTCGGCGCGGATGAAACCGCGCTCGATGTCGCTATGAATCTTGCCTGCTGCGGCGCGGGCGTTGGTTCCGCGTGTGATTGTCCAGGCGCGTACCTCGTCTTCACCGGCCGTCAAAAAACTGATCAAATTCAACAAATCGTAAGAAGCGCGGATGAATCTCTCGCGCGCGGACTCTTCAATACCAAGATCCTTGAGAAAAGCACGGCGATCGCTTTCATCGAGTTGCGCGATCTCCATCTCAACTTTTCCGGAAAGCGCGAGAGCTGAGATGTTTCTTTTCTTGAGCTCAGTTTCATAATCGCCAGGCAGAGGCTTGCCGGCCTCGTGCTCGCCGCGGTTGAACAACACGAGCAAAGGTTTTTTGCTGAGGAAGCCAAATCCCGAGAGCAGGGTCTCCTCGTCGGCAGAATAGCTCAAGTTTCTCAGGTTCTCTTCGTTCTCGAGCGCGGCGGCGCAGCGCTCGAGTAGAGCTTCTTCCTGCGGCCGGGCTTTTTCTTTTTTCAGACGCGAGCGGCGATTATCGACCACGGTCATATCCGCGAGGATCATCTCTGTGAGCAGATCGTTTAAATCTTTCAGCGGAGTCGCACCCGGTTCGAAATCGGCCAAGACGAGCGCAATGGCATCGACTTCGCGGATCTGTGTGATCACCGCATTATTGGAACGCAAGTCTTCTTCGCCCTGACTCGGCGGGAAATCCGTGAAACGGATCTCGGCGTAGGTAGTCTTTTTGGGCTTGTAGATTTGCGCGAGTTTGTCGATGCGCTCATCAGGAACTTTGATGACGCCAAGATGGACTTCGTCTTTGCCGCCAAAGCCACCGGTCTGCGCTTGCAAACCGGTGAGCATGTTAAAAATCGTGGTTTTTCCAGATCCGCGATGACCGATCAATCCGACTTTCATGTGAAAAACGCTCCTAGAGCCCCGCTCCAAGAGGGAGAATCTAGCAGGAAATGCGCGCTGAAGGAATCACGCTTGGATATGGGATTTTGCGAAACGAGTAAGAGAATGAGGTTGTGGTCTCTCAGAGGCGCAAGCGCTCCACTCCGTCAGACTGGCGGAAATGGAGCGCACGCATAGGCGGATCTGATCAGCTGGCCAAACGGTCGCCAGCCGCACGTTCGGCGTAAGCGGCATCCTTCCAACGGATAAGCCCGCGCCGCAGGTATTCGGGTTCGAAGCCCAGCAATTCGCAAACATTCTCGAAAGAATAGAGATAGGATTTGTCTTCTTTGACGATCCACTCCTCAGCTTCCATAAAGATTGCTTGCTTCTTCTTGCTCGTCGCGAAAAGATTTTCCTGGAAGCACACGACGGCGTCCTGCAGCACGGCGAGCAGCAGCGTTCGTTCTGGATCGAGGTGAAACTTTCTTTCGTAGGTCGCAAAAAATTGCGAGGAGCTCAGGATGTCCGGCTGAAACACCGCCAAAGCTTTTTCTTCGTAGGGGCCATGCGCGGGATTGATGCCTTTTACCCAATAAGGGGAACGTCCCTTGCCCTGCGGTCGTTTGGTGTCGACAATTTTCTTCGCGATCATTTTAGCTAACCTCCGTTCGTTAAGAACACCAACATCGAAAATAACCAAGTTCCCAAAACTGGCTCAGCCGCGTTGCCCGGAAATGAGCATGCACGGCCACGAGCGGGAGGAGTTCTCCCGCTTAAAGACGGGCGAGAACTAGAACGAGAATTTCAGATCAGCAGAATGGATTGCAGGATCTGTAATGAAACTTTCGGCGTGCGCCTATGAAGAGGACCCGCCGAAAGGTTTAGGGCTGTGAAGCGATGCCCCGCAAATCGCGAAGGATCGAGATCGGTTGCCTGCATACCAGCAACGTCGCAGGTGGGAAATTGCCAGAAACCGTCGACCCCGTGGCCGTGCAGCCGCTCAGGAGCGTCGGCGAGGAACAGGCGCATCTCGACGGTTTGAAACGCTGCGGATGCAGGCGCTTCATGAGCTAGACTGACAGCGAAAGCCCCAAGAATGAAGAAAAACAGGATTACGACAGCAGCCAGCGATTTATTCAGGCTGGTGATCTTCACGAGTTACGTCCGCGCACCATATCATGGCGCTTGGAAATGTCAATCGCAGATCAGGTGTTGAACATAGCCGCACGCGGCCACTTGGGCGCATCTTGTCGCGCCGGGTACGCGACGAGGTTCCATTTGACGGCTGAACCTAAGATGGTAAAGTACGCACCATGCCGTTAGCGAGTATCGAAGAAGCGATCGACGAGATTCGTCGTGGCCGCATGGTCATCTTGATGGATGACAAAGATCGCGAGAATGAAGGCGATCTGTGCATGGCTGCCGAGAAAATCACGCCCGAAGCGATCAATTTCATGGCGACCTACGGGCGCGGATTGATTTGCTTGCCTCTGACTGAAGAGCGTGTTCGTTATTTGGGCATTTCGATGATGGTTTCCGAGAACACATCTCCTTTCGGCACCGCATTTACGGTCTCGGTGGATTCTGCAAGCGGTATAACCACAGGAATCTCAGCGGCCGATCGCGCCAAAACGATTCTCGATGCGATTGCCGACGATGCCAAGCCGTCGGATCTTGTTACCCCAGGCCACATATTTCCGCTGCGCGCGCGCAACGGCGGCGTGCTCGTTCGCGCCGGCCAGACCGAAGGTTCAGTCGATCTCGCGCGCCTTGCCGGGCTAAAGCCCGCCGGGGTGATCTGCGAAATTATGAAAGACGATGGCACCATGGCGCGCCAGCCGGATTTAATGAAGTTCGCCCGCAGGCACAAGCTCAAAGTGGTGACGATTGCGGATTTGATCCAGTATCGACTGCAATATGATTTCCTGGTTTATCGCGCCGCATCGGCGCCGCTGCCAACGCGCGTTGGCGGCGACTTTCAGGCGGTCGTTTATAATACGCACGTCGACAACAGCGAGCACCTGGCGCTAATTAAAGGTGAAATCTCGCCCAAGGAAGAGACGCTCGTGCGGGTGCACACGAAATACGTTCCCGGAGATGTGTTTGGCTTCGAGCTGCTCAACACGGGCGCGGTCATTCAACGTTCTATGGAGATAATCGCGCGTGAAGGCAAAGGCGTTATTCTCTATCTGCAGCCGAACCAGAAGGGCGTAAGGCCGGCGATGGTCGCCTATCCTAAATTAGAGGGTAAACAGCAGAAGGCGATGAACAGGTCGTTTGTTTACCAGGCGGATTTCAAGGAATACGGCATCGGAGCGCAAATTCTGCGTGACCTCGGAGTACGCAAGATGCGCCTGTTGACCAACAATAAAAAGCATCTGGTCGGCCTGCGCGGCTACGGACTGGAAGTTACGGCTCTGGAGCCGATTCCCCAGCCGGCGCGGGAAGAGTCGAAGCTTAAAAAGGCGAAAGCGAAAAGCGCTTAGCGAAACGCATTTCAAATTTCAAATCTCAGATCTCAAACTCGGAATGTGAGATTTGAGATTCCGAGCGCAGCGAGGACTCATGCCGATTTTTGAGTACAATTGCGGTGCGTGCGACCATCACTTCGAGACAATCGTGCGATCGAGCCGGGAAAAAGTCAGTTGTCCCAAATGCGAAAGTGGACGGGTGAAAAAGCAGCTTTCGGTTTTCAGCTCGCCCGGCAGCGCGAAAGAATCGAACGCGAGTTCAGGCGGCGGCTGCGCTTGCACGCCGCAAACCTGCGGCTGTCATTAGTACGCGGGTGGATTGATAAATTCGGCCAGTTGCAGGCGGATTCGCTTCAACGCCTCCCCGATATTGGAAAAAACCTGCTCGGCAACCAGCTGCCCATTTACCCAGCAATCCAGAGACGGCGATTCGGTAAAGTTGATATCGACATAGCGCTCGCCGACCGGCTCACCTGTGATTAGGATGCGCACGGAATAGCTTGCGTCGATAACCATACCGCGGGCGCCTGCAGGCAAGGGAAGCCCTGCTTTGATTCTGGCCAGTTTGTCTTCGGGATACTTGCCGACATCAAGAGAGAAATAGCCCCACTGTCCGGGTTGCACAGCGAGCTCGTGGAATAGCTTCGCATTGATATCGACGAGATTTTTAGCGGCCTGATCCTGGTTGTAGTTTTTCAAAAGATTGTAGGCCCATTTTTCAATGATGCCTTTGACCGGCTCCGCGGGTTTTTCCCGTTCTTTTACCGGACCGCGATCGATCCACCACTTGGTTTCCTCAAACGCTTGATCTTTTTCGTCTGCCATTGAGATGACTCTAGCCAGCGCCGCTAAATTTTGAATTCCTCGAGGGTGCTCTTGGCGAAAAGCGAATCGAGCTCGAGTTTTTTACTGATCAGTCCCTGCTCATAAGTGTACTGGATGAGTGTCTCGAGAATATGGCGGTTCGCTTCCAGGCCGTAGGCCCACGGATCCGGCCCGAGGATTTCCCGCTCCTTTTCAATCTCGTCGATCGACCACGCCATCATATATTTCAGCGCAGAAAATTCGTACATCGCTTCCTGGCAGAGCCGTTTCGATTCGTTGAAGGCTTTGAACAGACTCTGCGCGATCCACGGATGCTTCTCGTACACCTCTTCGCGAATGACGATCGTGTGCATGATCGGAAATATTTTCGTCCGTTTAAAATAATCGGCTTCGACTTCGCGGAAATTGGGAATCAGCCGCTGCACTTTGGGATGACGGCGCACGAACGGCGACGGCATGTGCGCCGAGATCATCGCGTCAATGTCGCCGGTTTCGAGCATGCCAGACAGCGTCTTGTCGGATGGAATCGCTCGAATATCGATATTCGGAGGCAGCTTGTGCTGGACCTTATCCTGACGTCCGGGATGCTCTTCGCCGCCGGTAAACCATTTCATCTTTTCCGGCAGGACGCCATATTCATGCTGCAGAATGCCGCGCGCCCAGGTAGCCATAGTTATCTGATATTCGGGAACGCCGACTCGCTTGCCCGCCATATCAGCGGGTTTTTTGATCCCCGAATCGGTATTTATATAGATACACGAGTGGCGAAACGTTTTGGACGGAAATACCGGAATGCCGATCAGTCGCGGCGCTCCTTTGTCGCGCGACATCAGGAATGAGCCGGTGGACATCTCGGCGACGTCGAATTCGCCATAGCGCAGCATGCGCCAGAAGGTTTCTTCAACGCGCAGCGGCAGGTAGGTCAAATCGACGCCTTCAACTTGAACCCTGCCGTCCTGAAGGGCACGCGTGCGATCGTAATCCCAACAAGCCAAAGTCAAATTTATTTTTGCCATGCAATTCTCCTCGTAGGCGGGCCGGCAATCAGCGGCTGGTCTGAACGCCGGCGAAAAACTGGTTGGCACTGAGCACAAACTGCTCGGATTCGTTTTGCAGCACGATTGCGGCCTCACCCGAGGCGAGCGTCGTGCGGCGCTGGACGCGATAGGATTTGCCCTGGAACAGTACTTCCTGGCCGGGACCGTACAAGTTCAGCTTTTCGTGGTCCGCTTGCGGGTCAATCTTTTCCATGACCATTGTTACTAGCATATCGCTGAGGGAAGCTAAATCGCCGCGGAAATGCGGTGCTGCATCATGCAAATTGACACGCTTGCGCCTGATCAATAAACTCGACGAACTTTTATCGAGGCAGTTATGAAGATTGCAGTGATGGGCTCAGGCGCCGTGGGCGGTTATTTCGGCGCGAAACTTGCCGCGCATGGCGAAGATGAAGTCGCGTTTATCGCCCGCGGTGCGCATCTGGAGGCGATGCGCAAACATGGCCTCGTGATCAAACGTGCGGAAGGCGATTCAGTTATCCGGAATGCGCGGTTTATTGCAGATCCTGCCGATGTCGGCGCAGTGGATCTCGTGCTGTTCGCCGTCAAGTCTTATGACACCGAAGCTGCGGCACAAACTTTGACGCCAATGATCGGCGCACAAACAATTGTGCTTTCTCTGCAGAACGGGATCGACAATCCCGAGAAGATTGCCCGGCTCTATGGTGAAGAGCGCACGCTTGCGGGCGTAGTGTATGTTGGCTCAGCGCTCGCGAGTCCGGGAGTGATCGAATACTCCACCGGGGGTAAAATTATTTTCGGAACTCTGGACGGAAAACGGAGCGCTTCTGTGGATCGTGTCGCGATGGTTTTGGAAAACGCAACGGTGCCGCACGAGATCAGCAGCAATATACGAAAAGTACAGTGGCGTAAACTTTTATGGAATGCGTCATTCTGCGCGATCAGCTCGCTGGTGCATGCGACGATGGAAGAAATTATGGCGTCCGATGCGCTTTGTCAGCTTTCGCTGGGTTGTATGGAGGAAGTGCGCGCTGCCGCTGCCGCAGCAGGGATTGAACTGGAAGCGGAACTAATTAAGGAGACGATGGATTTCTCCAGAACTCTGGGGAATTTCAAACCTTCGATGCTACAGGATCTCGAAGCCACGAAGCCGCTTGAATACGAAGCTTTCAATGGCATAGTCGTCCAACGACTGAGCGAGGTCGGCCAAGCGGCGCCGATAAACAGTGTTTTCGAAACCGCGTTGGAATTTCTTGACGAGCGTATACGGGCGCACAGGAAAGGATAAATGGTTTCTATGACGATAGGTTGCGGGGGAATATTGAGCCGGATTGCTGTGGTCGCGCTTATCACACTTACGGCAGGCACAGCACTTGGTCAAAGCGCGGCAACTAATTTAGTCGCGCAGGGGCTATATATTTTTGCGTTGTCGGGCGGCTGTGCATGTCACAGCGAACCCAAAAGCAAAGAGTATAACTCAGGCGCGCGACCATTTCCGATCCCGCTTGGCACCGTTTACAGCACTAACTTGACTTCTGACAAAGAAACCGGGTTGGGAAGCTGGACCGACCAGCAGATCATCGACGCGATCATTAAAGGCGTGCGCAAAGACGGCAGTAAAATTCTCCCTGTCATGCCTTACGCCAACTATTCAGGGATGGCACAAGATGATCTCAAGGCGCTGGTCGCCTATCTGCGTTCGTTGAAACCGATCAAGAAAGCAACGCCGGAATTGAAAACTTCGATGCCCCTTGCACGCAGTGTCGGTACCTCTATATGGCTCGCAGCGTACGGCAAATTGTCCGATTCACCGGCGCAGGCGCCCAAAGCCGGAATGCAACGCGGTAAGTATCTCGTCGATAACGTCTCTATTTGTGGCGACTGCCATACGCCGCGTAATTCGATTGGTGTTCCGACTGCATCGATGTATTTGGCGGGTTCCAATAAGGAGAACAGCGTGCTGGGCGAGCGCATTCCCAACATCACGCCTGACCGCGAGACGGGAATCGGCGATTGGAAACGCGAAGAGATTGCCGAAGTGCTGCTGAAGGGTGTTAAACCGGACGCGGATAACGTTCAGGGGCTAATGGAAGAGGTCGTGCGCGGCTCGACGCACGGTTATAAGGACATGAGCAAAGAGGACGCTCTGTTGATCGCGGATTACCTGAGATCGATTCCGCCGATAAAGAACAAAATTAACTGAACAAGCGCGTCAGTTGCGCGTCACCTGTTTCAAGACTTCAGTGATGATTTGATCGGCGCTGACATTCTCGGCCTCCGCCTGGAAGTTCAAGATTACACGGTGGCGCAGCGCGGGGAAGAGAACCTTTTCGATATCGTCATAGCTGACGTGCACGCGTCCTTCGGCGAGCGCGTTCCCTTTGGCGCCAAGGATCACCGCCTGCGCCCCGCGTGGGCTGGAACCGAATCGAAGGTATTGCTTGACGCGAGCGGCGGTGCCATTGCTCGTAGCGGGCTGGGTGGCATGCACCAGGCGCACGACATAATCCTCGATCGGCGGCGCAATCAGGACCTGTCTTAAGAGCTGGTTCATATCGTAGAAAAGTTTGCCATCGTCGTCAGGGAGGACCTGATTGATAGACGCGCTGTCAGCGCCGGTCGTGCGCTTGAGAATCTCCTTAAGTTCGGGAGGTGTCGGCGGCGCTACCAACAGTTTGAAGAAAAATCGGTCGAGTTGCGCCTCGGGCAGCGGGTAGGTGCCCTCCAATTCGATCGGATTCTGCGTCGCCATCACCATGAACGGCGCTGATAACTTGTGCGACTCACCAAACACGGTGACCTGTTTCTCTTCCATCGCCTCGAGTACCGCGGACTGGGTCTTGGGCGTCGCGCGATTAATCTCGTCGGCAAGTACCACATGAGCGAAAATTGGTCCTCTCTTGAATTGAAACTCACGCCGCCCGTCGCTCTCGGTCAGAACTTCGGTGCCGACGATGTCGGATGGCATGAGATCGGGGGTGAATTGAATCCGCTTGAAAGAGACTCCCAGCGCGCGACTAAGCGTTTTGACCAGCAGGGTTTTGCCGAGACCGGGCACGCCTTCGAGTAGAACATGGCCGCCGGCGAAAAAGGCGACCAGGATTTTGCGGATCAGGTCGCCGTGTCCGACGATAACTTTACGCACCTCCGCTTCCAACTCTTTGAAGGTGCGCGCGAATTGCTCTGGCTCCATCACACTCCTTCGAGATCAGCGAATGATCCCGCGATACTCCAAAGGCATCGGTTGCTTCTCCATAGGCGCGTCAGGAATTTGTGCCGGCAGGGGCGCATTGCTGACCGGAAGCTTGGCGCCGACACGATTGCCGTTGGAAGATTTAGTCGCCGTGGTTTCGCCTTTTTCTTCACCGGCGACTTGCTCCGGCAGTTGCACCGTTACGTAACGTGTGTTCTTGAGGGCACCCGGACCCTCCCCGCCCTGGTTGAAACGGTCTGCGGGCGGCGCGCCTAGCGGTGTGTCTCCGGAGTTTTTCATCTTACCACCCTTGTCCTCTCCGGCTTGCTGCGCTTTGGTTGCGCTTTCGGTATTTTTTTCCGCGCCCGACGGCTTGGAGTCGGGCTCGCTGCCCTTGTTATTGCCTTTCATACTGTTATTTTGGGCGGTTTTTTCGCCGCTCTTTTCCATCTTCTCGCCCTGCGCCGATTTTCCCTGCTGCATATCTTTGCTTGCCTGGGCGTTCATTTCACCCTTGCTATCACCTTCACCGCCAGGAGCCGGCTTGTTTTCCCCTTTGCTATCCTGCGGCAGATTACTCTGAACGCTTCCGCCAGCTCCGGTTTGACTGGATTGGTCTTGTTTGCCGCTGCCGGATTCTTGTTCGAGATTCTTCAGGGTCGCCGAAGCGTCGCTTAGGAGTTGGCTATCATCGTTGCCTTGTTCGCTGCCTTTTTGTGGTGGTTGGCGTTTTTGTTGTTCCGCTAACTGCTGTTGGCGTTCCGCAACCTGCTGTTGAAGATTGTTGATACTCTGCTGCTTTTCTTCGGGTGTCGCTTTAGGATCCTCGAGCTTCGCGCCGAGATTTTGCAGGCTGCGCGCCAGTTCCCTCAGGTTTGGCCGTTCAATCATTTTTGCCGCGAGGTCGCGGAGATGCTGCGAGGCTGCGATTGGATGCAAGGCCGAATATGCGGCGGGCCAGAGATGAAATAGTGATGCGATGAGGAGCGAAGCGATGAGCGAAATATAGAATGAGCGTTTGAGCCGGTAAGGGAAGTCGCGCTTGAGCTCTACCCGGGATTGCATGTTTGCGGCCTCACGACGCAAGCGCGCAAGCAGCTCTTTCGAGCAGGACCCCGGCTCGATCGTCGCCAGCGTGATAAATCTGTCCTCAGCGCGAGCTACCGCGTCGATTCTGTGTGCGACGGAATTCGCCAATGGGCGGCGCGGCCGATAGTACAACACTACGCCGAGCGCTAGCAGCGCAAGGGCGCAGACGACCACAGCCGAGAGTGTCAATTCATCCAGCCATCCGGTTCGATAAAGGTAAATCGCGCCGTAGAGACAAGCCAAAAACGGAAAAAAAAACAGCAGCAACGCGTCCCGAAGAGCGTGGCCGCTCAATGCTACCCGTGTGCGATTGAGGAGACGCTCGGGTCCGGCCGCGTCGAGTGAATTGGCAGAAACTTGCATGAAGTTGAACTATAACATTTAATCGCGACCTAAAAAACGAAGGAGTGCTATCGTTAGACGACCGGGAGGCGCGCGACTGAACGGCTGTCTCGATTATTTTTGCAATGCGTTAATGGGTTCGCCGCGCATCAGAAAGGCGCAGGCGGGGAGCCGTTTTGACTTTGCTTGGAGGAGCTGGCGCGCGCGACTGCTGATAGGTTCGTACAGCTTGCTCGTGCGTTTGTAGATTTTCCGAAAATTGGTGCGTCCCGTCATTTCTAGAGACAAAGTATAGCGATGAATCGTCGGCAGGGCTGAGCGCGGCTTTGATTGAGGCAAGCCCTGGATTGCAAATCGGGCCCGGCGGCAACGCGGGAATGCGATAGGTATTGTAAGGCGTAAGTTCCTGGAGGTCCTTGCGGGTTAGATTGCCGTTAAAATCTTTGATGCCATAAATGACCGTCGGGTCACTTTGCAGGGGCATGCCGCGCTTCAAGCGATTATGAAAAACCGCGGAAATCAGCGGCCGCTCCGCCTCAACCCCCGTTTCTTTTTCAATTATCGAAGCCAATGTGAGGATTTCGTGTGGTGTGAAAGGCGGGTTGTCCTCCATGGTTTCGAAAAGCGGACGGGAAACCTTGCGAAACTGCTCGGCCATCATCGTTATGATCGCTCGTTCGGAAGTTCCCGGCGCAAAGTAGTACGTGCTTGGAAACAAATATCCCTCGATCGAACGATCCGGCAAATTCAGCGCCGCGAGCAACTCGGGATTATCGGCTTCTGCGATGAATTTATTCTTGTCTGCCAGACCTTTACGTTCTAGCAGATCGCCGATCTCGCGCACGGTCAAGCCTTCGGGTATAGTTACGGCCAGGAGCGTTCCCTTGCCGGTGACGATCCGCTCGAGCACCTGCGCGGCGGGTAGCGGCGTGTCGAATCGATAAAAACCCCAATGGATTTTCTTTTCCGCGCCGGCCAGGCGAGCCCATAATAGAAACAATCGTTCATTGACGATAACACGCTGTTCGCGCAGCTTGTGCGCGACGACGGAGAGCGAATCGCCTTGCCGCACGTTAATTTCTTTGACTTCGCTTACGGGCGCGGGCGTGGCGAAATAGATGTGCGCCGCAAGCGAACCAAAGAGCAACAGCACCGATCCTAAAAAAATCGCGACGGTTACGAGGAAACCCTTCACGGCATGGCCTGCAATCGAGAGGATTAGAGGGTCATTCAGTTAGGCGTGATGTTGAGCTTGGCCCAGCCCTCGACGTGCCGGAGAAATCCGGCGAATGGGTCTTCACCCGATTCGCCGGCGAAATAAGCTTTGCGCGTGTAGTCGAGCGCGCCCGAGTAATATTCGAATTTTTTCGACAACTCCTGATAAAGGAGAAAACCGGTGCGATAAAGGGAAAGGTCGAGCTCTGACACGGTCCAATATGAGCGGCTTCCTTCTTGTAGATAATAATCGAGGAAACCCCGGCTTTGAACGTAATTGCGAAAGATACCACTCATGAAAAGTGCATAGTCACCGACGTATTTGCGCACTGATCGCTGTTTCAGAATGGGTGCCTCACCGCTGGGCTCTTCTTCCTGGGCGAGAATCTCGACTACGCTGTCGAGTTTCCGGCCGGTGCGGCCGCTGATTTGGTAGAGATTGTCCGAGCGCGCGAATTCGGTAAGCACTTCGGCGACATACCCCGCGACAGTGGCATCGTAGATGCCCAGTTGCGAGAAGCTTTGCCGAACGATGCCGAGAAAGTAATCCTGCAACTTGTTTTCCGACATCCGCTTCTCCTCCGAGTCGTGAAAATAGTAACAAAATTACGCTGGGGTTGAAAGGTTTTTCCTGCGCAGAACAGCGTACCATCGATGCCACTGTCGGATTTTTGTCAATCGAATGAGTTGCACTGGCGTAATTCGCACTCGGATATATAATGCAGCGCAAGTAGAAGGCTGGGAGGACTAATGGGACGCGAGCTGAAAGAAGATTTTTTTCGCCTCGATGGAGCGTGGGCATCCTTCGAATTGATGACGATTCGCAAACGTGACGATTACCTGAAGCCCTTCCGCGTGTTACGTTGCAAGATCGACGATCAGGTCGATTTTCAAGCGCAAGGGGCCGTGCGCAGTACTACCGAGGCGACGCTGTTGATCGAGGTTTTGGGAGAAGAGGAATTGGTCGCTGCCGGCGGCCAAGGTCCGGTGCACGCCGTCGATAATGCGATGCGCAAGATACTCGAGAAACATTATCCGCAATTGTCAGAAGTCAAAATAGAGCAATTCGACGTGCGGCTCTTTCATCCCGAGGGATTGAACGAGGATGACCAAGGCACCGGCAGTCTGGTGCGAGTGTTGGCGATTTTTTCAGACGGGAGCGACCGTTGGGGCACCGTCGGCGTCGCCGTTGATATTCTTCAGGCAAGCGTTGAATGTATTATTGATGGACTTGAATGGAAGCTGCGCGGTCAGCACAAGCACTGATTGAGCCGGATTTATGCCAATGGATCAGCGGTGCCGCCGTGCACTCGCGCGTAGGCGTTGCGCAAGTATTGAGATACCATGCGTTGGGTGTTGAAAAACGAACCATTCAGAGCGATGGCGGCCCGCATCACGTCGAGAAAGCCTTCGGGCGACTCGTAAAATAACGGCAGAATTGTATTCTCCAGCTTCCCGTAAAGGGAATCCGCCTCGGCTTTGGCGTCATTATCGATGCTGGTCGGATCGCCGATCGACCAACCCGTTACTCCTTCGATGTGTCCCTCGATCCACCAGCCGTCCAGAATGCTAAAGCTTGGGACGCCATTCAGAGCAGCTTTCATCCCGCTCGTGCCGGACGCCTCCTGAGGGCGAAGCGGCGTATTGAGCCATACATCGACGCCCGAACAGATCAGTTTGCCCAGGGCCATGTCGTAATTTTCCAAATATACGACGCGCACGTCACCCGCGAGCGCGGCCGCCGCTTCGAAGATCCGCCGAATGATCGCCTTGCCACCATCGTCGCGGGGATGTGCTTTACCGGCGTAGACGAGTTGCAGGCGCCCGGCGCGCCGGGCTATTTTCGTCAGCCGTTCGAGATCGGTAAAGAGCAGATCGCCCCGTTTATAGCTCGTCGCACGGCGCGCAAAGCCGAGCGTGAAGACATCTTCATCGAGTTTGGTGCCGGTGAGCCAGCGCACTTGCTGCAGCAGATCGCGCTTGGCGCGGGCGTGCGCCTCGCGGATCTCGATCGATGGAATGCCGACCGCATAACGGAGATAGCAGTTATCGTTGCGCCAATCCGGAATGAACCGGTCGAACAGTTCGGCGAATGGAAGCGAAGTCCATGCGACCGCGTGTACGCCGTTGGTGATCGCCGCAATGTCGTAATTCGGGAACATGCTGCGCGATACTTCGCGATGACGCATGGAAACGCCGTTAACGAAACCGGAGAAGTGCAGCGCCAGTTCGGTCATGTTCAACTCGCCGTTCATGACGCCGAGTTGGCGCAGCATTAATGCCCGCTTCTCGCCGAGAATATCTGTCGCGAGCGCGGTATCGAAACGATCATGGCCCGCAGGGACTGGCGTATGCGTAGTAAAAACACAACGGCGCCGGACGGACTGAATATCAGATTCGATAAAGCCAGTGCCGCGCGTTTGTCCCACCTGTTCTTCGAGCAACGCCAGCGTTATTAAGGCCGAATGACCTTCGTTCATGTGAAAGGTGTTGATTCGCGTATGGCCCAACGCGCGTACCATCGCGACACCGCCGATACCGAGGAGCACCTCCTGGCATAATCGGTAACGTTCGTCTCCGCCATAAAGATGGTCGGTGAGGACGCGATCGCGCGGATCGTTTCCTTCGATGTCCGTGTCGAGGAAAAAAAGCGGCACGGTGTGGCCGTTGGTGCCGACGAACACATACTGCCAGGCGCGAATCTGCACCGCCCGGCCTTCGATCATGGTGCTAACCTGGGGCGTCAACAACTCGAGGTATTTTTCAGGCGTCCATTTGGATGGGCTTTCCATCTGGTTGCCTTGAGCATCTAGCCTCTGGTCGAAATAGCCCTTGCGGTGCAACAGCGAGACGGCGACCATCGGCACGCCAAGATCCGCGGACGAGCGGAGCATATCGCCAGCCAGAATTCCTAATCCGCCACTATACGTCGGAATGGCGGAATCGACCGCGACGTCCATGGAAAAATAGGCCACGGTTCTCGAAACCGGGTCGTCTATCCTATGCATCATAAGTTCCGCATCTCAGTCAGAGTTTGCCAATGTTTGCAAGGGGAAGGCGATAAAGCGCAGCCTTGTCGTCAATTCAACCCAAATAATAACATCGGTTTGCCGAGGCATCAATTTTAACCTTTTATCAATTGGACGAAGGCGGCGGCGGTTTATTTATCTTTTGATAATACAACGGATCGGGGCGGATATTGAGCAAAATCAGTAGCTAAGGCAATATGCATCACGCAGTGCCGGCCACGAACGGTGGTCCGCCAGCATTCGCAACACCGCGACGGTAGGCGGCATAATAGGAAACATCTGGTCTTGGTGTCTCTGCAACGCGTCTTCCGGCGTGATCCATAAACTTTCCGCAACTTCCTCGGATACCTCCAGAGGCACCTGTTCCGATGGCAGCGATGCGAGGTAAAAGCGCGTATCGAAACGAGTTTTATAATGTTCGGGTGTGACGCGATGGAAAAAATAGCTCAGCCGTCCGAGGTCGCAGAAGAGCGCTTCTGCAGCGAGCATCTGGGCGAATTCGAGCTTGCCGTTTTGCAATGCTGAACGCTTTTCCCCCAAATTTCCTGTGAGAGGCGATTTTCCACCGGCGAAAGGCGCGCCTGTTTGATCAATAAAGAAATGAATTCCAGCTTCTTCGAAGAGCTCGCGAACGGCCGCCACCCAATAACCCAGGCAGAGCCCTGTTTCGAGATCGCATCCGAGTGCCTGGCGCGCTTGATCACCTGACAGGCCGCGAATCTGATTCAGCATGGGTTCCGACCAGTCAGTCGGTTCGACGCGCCCGCCCGGGAACACGTAGACACCTGCGTAAGTGTCCAGGTGGTCAGGCCGACGATTCATGAAAACTTCAAAGCTGGATTCGGTCGGACGAACGAGCACAACGGTGGAGGCAGGATGCGGTACCGCTGCTTGAGTCATGATGTCTGTTCCTTTTAGGCGGGTTGCGCGCCGGCAATGCAGGCCGTTAACACGCGCCTAGTGCTTCTGCGGCGAGGGTTGACCAATGTGGATATGCGCCCCAGTCGCCGCTCCCGCCACCGCGTTCCTGAAGGCAATGAAAGGAATGCCGGCCTTGCGCAAGTAAGCCAGCAAAGACTGACCTTCAGCACTGTCCGGATGAAGCGCAACGTCGAGAGCATTCCGATGATCGAAACGCAGCCGATCGTGCGTTGGCGTTTGCCCGTAGGCACTGATTGGGAGTGCGCGGCCAAAGGTCTTGGAAAAAAAACTTTCGATTTTGTAGGCGTCAGCCAGCGACCAGAGGGCGGCGCCATTGAATCGAATCAAGCTTTTACTATCCATGTAGCCTCCGGCGCCGAGTACCGGCAGACCGAGGAGCATATCACGTGAGGTCGCTTCGGTCATCGCTATCTCCGACTCAGCGAGCCAGCGCTTGTCTTCGTCAACCCGGGTAATCGCTGTTGCCACGGCGCGCTCTGACTGCGCCAGCTCGGTACGCGAGATCAGTCCCTGATGATAGAGCTCGCGTCTTTCGAGATATTCGTCATAAAGTCTTTTCTTTTCGTCCTCGTGAATGGCCAAGAGCTTTTGTGCGCCAGCATGAGATTCTTTCATTTTCTCGAGCACGTCGGCGCGCAATCGCGCGAGTTCGGCGTCGTGGGAGCCGCCACGGATGCTGGCGCGCGTCACCGCTTTATTCTGCGCAGAGCCGGGAACGGGGTGGAGTTCCACGACCAATAAGAGCGCCGCCGCCCAAACGAGGGGCCGGCGCTCCGTCGCAAGCTGGTGGAACATTCGTGAGAGTCTATGGAGTCTATGTATTCTGGTCAAGAGACGGCGCGCAGCGTGGATTGTCCGATGTTGCTCAAGGGAGGCGGGCGGCGTTAGAATCCGAAGCGTGCTGATGCAGATTCTGAATATGCGCCGCTTGCTCACCGCCGTTTACACAATCGTGTCGCTGTTCTTCGGATCGTGTTCTCTAACGATAGCTGGGGAGCCGAATCCTCTAGCGGATACAATTGAAAAGGTTAAACCATCGATCGTCGCGGTCGGCACGTATCAAAAGACGCGTCGGCCCCCTGGGATTTTTCGTGGCACGGGGTTTATAGTCGGCAACGGCCTACACGTTGTTACGAACGCGCACGTTTTACCCGACAAAGTCGACGCTGACAGACGTGAGAGTCTTGCGGTCTTTGCGGGCCGCGGCGAAGCAGTCGACATACGCGAGGCGACCAAAGTTGCCGAAGATCTGGATCACGATATTGCGCTGCTCAGAATTACCGGCCAGCCTTTGCCTGCGCTCAAGGTTGGCGATTCAAGCCGCGTGCGCGAGGGTGAGTATTACGCGCTAACGGGGTATCCGATTGGCATGGTGCTTGGGCTCTATCCGGTTACCCATCGCGCGATGATCGCTGCGATCACGCCGATCGCCATTCCACAACTCTCCGCGCAGCAACTCGAAAAGCGTGTGCTCGCGCGTCTGATCGCGCCTTATAATGTTTTTCAGCTCGACGGGACCGCGTATCCCGGCAACAGCGGCAGCCCGCTCTACGATCCGCAAACCGGTCAGGTCATCGGCATCGTGAATAAAGTATTTGTGCAATCGAGCAAAGAATCCGCCATCGAAAAGCCCAGCGGGATTTCCTATGCGGTTCAGATTAACCACCTACGAGACCTGCTTAAAAAAGCAGGCTTGGAGTAGCGCGATGTTACACCGACGTTAGCAGGGCGCGACGAATGAGATCCTGCGCCATCTTCACTTTGTAAACATTGTCCTTCAGCGGTTTGGCGCCTTCGAGGGCCAGTTCGCCGGCCTCTTTGGCGATTGCGTCATCGAGCTTTTTACCGCGCAGGAACGCTTCGGCTTTAGATGCACGCCAGGGAATCGGCGCGACGCCGCCCATGACAACGCGCGCATCGCGCACGATGCCGCCGCTGCTTTCGACGATCGTGTCGACGGCGACGATCGCATGGTCCCAGGCAAGGCGTTCGCGCATTTTGTGGTGAAAGCCTTTACTTCCGGGCTTTGGCAGCGGCACGAATATTTCGCTGACGATCTCTCCCGGCGTCAAAATATTTTCCCGCCTGAAGTCGACTGACGGCAGGACAAAGAACTTTTCCAACGGCACAGTCTTCTCGCCCTTAGGACCAACAATTTTGATTTGCGCGCCGAGCGCGACCAATGCAGGCGCAGTATCAGACGGGTGAACGATGTAACTCGGCCCGGCGCCGAGAATCGCGTGAAAGCGGCTATCGCCGGTCACCGTGTAGCAAACCTGTCCGCCTTTGCGCAGGCAAGTGAAGTTGGACGAACGAAAGTACCAGCAGAAAGGCCGCTGGCAAAGATTGCCGCCGATGGTTCCGGCGTTGCGAATTTGCGGCGAAGCAGCGTCGCCGGCCGCATCCGAAAGAATCAGGAGCTTCTCGCGAATCGCGGGATGCTCTTCAATGTCAACGAGCTTTGCCAGTGCGCCGATGCGAAATCCACCGCGCTCCTCTTTTATACTGTCCAACCCGGTGATTGTCTTTAGGTTGATCACGTAGTCCGGTGTCAGCACATGATCCTTCATCAACTGGAGCGCTTCACTGCCGCCGCCGACAACGATTGCCTGTTTCTTCTCCTGCTGAAATTTTTGCAACAGTCCGACCGCCTGCTGCACGCTTTTAACATCGATGTTTTGAAAGCTCTTCATGGCAGCTCCTTCCTCAATCACACCTGCGTCGACTGCAGGATCTTGTCCGGCGTGATCGGCAGTTCCTTGATGCGTTTGCCGGTCGCGTTGAAAACCGCGTTGGCGATCGTCGCCACTGCGGCAGTGATCGGTGGTTCGCCGACAACTTTGCCGCCGAAAGTCCCGTACGGGTCGGCATTTTCAACGAAGATGACTTCGATCTCCGGTGCCTCCAAATGGGTGGGAACTTTAGCATCGCGATAATTCGGATTGATCGGCGTTGCAGTGACGCGATCGATGATCAATTCCTCCGTGAACGCCATGCCGATCCCCTGCACGACGCCGCCTTTGATCTGACTTTCCGCCGCGAGACGGTTGAGGATAATGCCGCTGTCATGGACAGCTACATAACGGATAATGCGCACGTGGCCAGTCCAGCTATCGGCCTCCACTTCGGCGAAGTGAGCCGAAAAACTTTTGCCTTCGACATCCTTGAATTCAGGATTAGTTGTAGCGCGGCCGATCAACTCTCCAGCGTTCGACACGACCCGTTCGAGCGGCAGCTTTTGCGATGGGTCACTCTTGACGAAGACCTGGCCGTCGCGCAAATCCAGTTCTTCCGGCTTTGTTTTCAACTGCCGGGCAGCGCGGCCAAAAATTTGTCTGCGGACATCTTCTGCAGCGGCAATCACCGCCGGTCCGGTGAATGATGTGGTGCGGCTGCCGGACTCACCAACCGAATAGGGCGTCACATCGGTATCGCCATTGGTCAGTTGAATCTGGTTAAGCGGAATGCCGAGCGCTTCCGAAGCGATAATGGCCATGGTGCTCTTGGCGCCCGTGCCGATATCGGTTACGCCGACCAGCACATGCGCCGTTCCATCGGAGTTGACCCGAATGGTCGCAGCGCCGAGACCTGGACGAAAAGGATACCCGCCGAGCGCCATGCCGATGCCATGCTTTTTCTGATCACCGAGCGCCCCTGGTTTGTGCCACTTCTCGGCCCAGCCGATGCGTTTGGCGCCTTCGAGAATGCACTGTTCGAGATAGTTCGAGGTGAATGGCGTTTTGCTTTTATATTTTTGCGCTCGGTTTTTCATGAACATGTCGATCGGATTGACGCCGAGCTCGTAAGCTATCTGATCGAGAAACGAGGCAAAGCCGAAAACAGATTGCGGATAGGCAGGCGCCCGATAATTCGCAGCGACAACGGTATTCGTGTGAACCGGCAAAATCGTTTTTTTGAAATTAGGGATGTTGTAAAAATCGGTGCCGCTTAAATTGCCGCTCTGCTTTCGGTACGCGCCCATGTTCGTGATTGCGTCGAGCTGGACGGCGGTGATGGTGCCGTCCTTCTTCACGCCGATTTTGTACTTCTGCTCGGAAGCCCAGCGGCCGTGCATGCCGATGTAGTCGTCTTCGCGCGTGAACTCGAGCTTCACCGGCTGCCCGAGATTTTTAGCGAGCACTGCCGCCATATAGTCATAATCTTGCGCCTGATTTTTATTGCCGAAGCCACCGCCCATGTATTTGCAGATGACGCGCACTTTACTCAGCGGTAGATTGAAATCTTTGGCGATGTCCGTGCGCGCATTGGCTACACCCTGAGTTGAGGCGTAGACGATTAACTTTCCAGCGTCCCACTTCGCAATACTGACCCGGCGCTCGATCTGCGCGTTGTTGACGTGCTTGGAGATGTAGGTGTCTTCGAAAATTCGATCGGCTTCTTGAAAGCCTTTCTCGACATCGCCCCAGGATTCGCTGATCGGCGCGCTGAATGCCCCTTTTCCGACCGAGAGGTTTCCCTCAGGTGTGATCTTCGGAGCATCCGGCTTAAGCGCTTCTTTGGCATCGAGCACATGCGGGATTTTTTCGTATTTCACTTCGATCAATGCGAGGGCGTCTTCTGCGATATGCCGGTCGGTGGCGGCAACCGCGGCAACCGGATCGCCGACGTAGCGCACCGGATTGTTGAAGATAAAACGTCGGTGCGTTAATCCGCCGCTCGACCATGGCACTTGTGTGTTGCCATGGTGAATCACCGCTTTGACGCCGGGTAATTTTTCCGCCTTCGACGTGTCGATACTGATGATTTTTGCGTGCGGCACGTTGCTGCGCAGGACGCGCGCGTAGAGCATGCCCGGAAGCTGAATGTCGCCGGTGTACTGCGCCTGACCAGTGACGCGCTCATACGCATCGATGCGCGGCACTCGTTTGCCGACCACGGAAAATTCTTTTTGTGCTTGTGCCATGGCGACCTCCTAACTCACTTTGGACGCTGCAAGCACAGCGGCCACTTCACGGTTATAGTTGCCGCAGCGGCAAAGATTGCCGGACAAGCCGCGCCTGACTTGTGCTTCCGTGGGTTTGGCATTCTTCAGCAGCAGCGCTTTGCCGGACATGATTTGGCCGGAGGTGCAAAAGCCGCATTGCGGGCCATCATGCTCGATGAACGCTTCCTGGACCGGATCGAGCTTTTCGCCTTTCGCCAAGCCTTCAATCGTTACGATGTCTTTGCCTTCCATCCAAACCGCGAGTTGGCTGCAGGAATACATGTTGCCGCCGTTGATGATCACCGTGCAGGCGCCGCACTCGCCGCGATCACAGCCAATTTTTGTTCCGGTCAGTCCGAGCTGATCGCGCAGCACTTCAGCCAGCGTGTTTCGATGCTCGACTTCGACGCGATAGCTCTTGCCGTTAACGCGGAGATTGATCGCCGTATTGGCGCCGGATCCGGTGAGTTCCGGCGTATAAGCCTCAGCGGAATCTGTTTTGACCAGGCCAGTTGCAATAACCGCGGTGCCGACCGCGCCGCCGCCGATCCCCTTGAGGAAACCGCGGCGCGACATCCCGTTCTTGTTTTTATCTTCCATAAAGGGTTCCTCCTGCTATGACTGATCGGTGATAGGACGAGGCGGTCCAAGGATTATATAGACGGCCAAGCCGTGTCAACGGGGAACTTCGGCTTGTTGGGATGGGATAAAGCCGCTAAGCTCGCTGGTGAATTCATGAGTGATAAGGCGAAATTACAATCCGAAGGAGAACGGCTCGACAGTTTTCTTCACGAACTGCAGCGGGACTCGCGCGTCAAAGAGATTTCGGGTTGGAGCACGGGATTTGGTGGCCTTGATCATTGTCTCGACGGTATACGGCCGGGGCTGTGTCTTTTGTTGGGGAGGCCGGGATGCGGCAAAACTGCCTTAGCTAAACAGTTGGTCGATCAGATTGTTGCGGATGGTACCACGGCGGGAATTTATTTTACGTTCACTGAAAGCGTGCGCGAATTGCGCCTGCGAACGCTCGCGCGGCTGAGCGAAATCGATTCTCGCGCGCTGCGCCGCGGTAGCGCGTATTTGCTCCACTGGTATGGCGTACCGCGCCTGAACAGCGAAGAAGCAGCCCAGCTTCCCGCCAGTTGGGAAAAAGTTCGCCGTACAGCGCAGGAAGCGAACAGTTGGCTCGACCGTCTCTACCTGGTTGAATGCGATCGCAGCAGTACAGCTACGGACATTGAAAGATGTATCTACGAAGTCAGAAAAGCGCGACAAAGCGCTGCGGTCGTCGCAGTCATCGACGACTGCGTGCGACTAGCGCCGCACGGGCCCTGGCTTGATCGCATAAATAGAGTTGCTGAATTGCTGCAAGCCGTGGCCGTCGAAACGAAAGCGCCAATCTTTGCTGTTGCGGCTGCTTCTGGCGAATTCTCGCCGAACGAGTGGTCGGAAAAGATCGCCAGCGGCGATGTGATTTTAGAGCTGGAAAACGATCACGCGCGAGCCGGCGCGTCGACTGAAAGCGTTCAGGCGATGACGCTGCATATAATCAAGAACCGCGGCGGTGAACGAGGCAAGCTCGCGCTAGATTTTGCGCCGGCATTCGCCCGCTTTTCTGAAGCTGTCGGCCGGTGACGCGTTGCAGTTTAAGGATGGGAAATATTCTGGCGGCTGCTGAGTCGATAGACGAAGGCGAGGATCTCAGCGACGGCGCGGTAGACTTCCGGCGGTATTTCCTGGTTCAGTTCCAGGCGTGACAGAATCTGCACGAGGTTCTTGTCCTGTCGCACGGGGATATTGTGCTGCCGGGCGAGTTCGAGAATTTTTTCGGCGAGATAACCGCGGCCTTTGCCGACTACTTTCGGTGCGCGATCTTTTTTCGGTTCGTAGCGGAGCGCGACGACTTGGTTTGAGTTTTGCGGATCTCGCTCCATCTCACACCTTCACATCGATCAAGTGAATTGACGGCGGCGCGCCGACGGCGAGAGCATCGAATTTTTGCCGTTTTTCGTCCGGTATCGCCGTAATGTGCTTGGCGGCGAGCCAAACCTGCCGGAAGCCTAACGACGATAGTACTTCTTGAAAGGCGGGGATTTCCTCGGTGAGCATCGCTAGCGAATGATCTCGGTCGACATAGAAGACTACGCGCAGAGACTGCTCACTTAGATAGGCGTCGATGCGGGTGCGGCCGAAATTTTCCAAGTCCAGAAGAAACAATAGTCTATAGCTGCCATCGCTTGCGTGCCGCTGGTCGGAACGTTTGCCGTCGCGCTCGACACACAGGGTTGCGGTGGAAAAACCTGTGCCGTTAAAGAATGGAATTTGAAACTGGACGGCGCCGTCGTTCAACTGATGCAGCAGATTGACTGCCTGCTGGGCCTCAATATTATCCAACTGCGCATGGATCGCATTATTCAACTCCGGGGTCTTTGCGTGTTCCAGAGAAGCCAATAAGATCCCCTTTAAATCGTCGTGTAGAATGGCGTCTAAGCCTTCGTTGGCGCTCGATGTTGCGTGCGCCAATTTGGTCTCGTAAAAAAGGCCGCCGTCCTCAAGCAGCGATTTAATTATCTCTGCACTCACCGGCCGCTGACTGGGCAGCAAACGCTCGATCGTTTCAACCAGCTGGAGTAATTTGAGGCGAGGCGAGGCTTCCATCTGTGGATCTTGGATCGTTGCGTTCAGAATTTTTTCCAGATTTTCGAGCAGCTCTCCTTCATCCGCGTGTGCAGGCAGGTGCTGCCTGACCAGGCGCACGGCCTCCGCTTGGATTGTCGGTTCCGCTTCGGTGATATGGAGAATGATCTGCGGCTGGAGTTGCTCTACCCGTAAGCGCAAATTCTGCCCGCGGGTCAGGCCGCCCGGGCTGTCAGCTTCGATGACGCTGTCACCTACCTGAAGCAACAAGCGGCCGCCAGCGAGCAGATCCACGACCGTTGCTTCGAGCTCGAGGCCAAGCTCCAGTCCTGGAACGCCGGTTAACGTCCATTTAAAGGAGGCGTTGGTCTGGGCGGCCCGCTGATTGGTCACGCGGGCGGTTTCCTGCGTTTCGAGCGCGACAGGTGATGATCGAAGTTGTTCCAGCCTCATAATCTTCCTATCGGCAAATTGACGGTAGGAGTTTACGGGTATTTGCGCGGAAAAATGGTGATCAGAACGGGTCAATCATACGGACGACGTGCTGTCACGCCGGTCCAGACCCATGACAATAACCTTGTCGCCGTCGCGTGTCTTTCCAGCACATTGGGATCCTAAGCTTAGAATTCCACGTGGACAAGTTGTCGCG